>Ga0214919_10002799_pt1 | contig 26998 bp, 24 predicted proteins | sample LL1503_MetaG_FD_177994 | JGI IMG/M metagenome (GOLD analysis project Ga0214919, IMG submission 177994) | Freshwater microbial communities from Lake Lanier, Atlanta, Georgia, United States - LL-1503 | ecosystem: Environmental > Aquatic > Freshwater > Lake | place: USA: Georgia | collected...
TTCCATCTACATGGCTAGACCCGCAGGTGAAGTCCGAACTTAAAAAGCCATCTTCTGTTCCAGTGGTCACGGTCTACGACAAGTCTGGTCTATTGGTGCAGCATGAAAAGGGACAGATGTTTGCTGAGGATATCCAGGCCTTGTCGCGTTGGATCTAAAAAGTCCACCCATAAACTCAGAAAAACTCTATGCAAATCAACACAGATTTAACGCAAAAATTGGCAATTGCTTCTGGTGACTTGCCATGGCTTGCATCTCCACTCAAAGGTGTTGACAGAATAATTCTCGAGCGCGATGGTGATGAAGTCGCTCGAGCAACCAGCTTGGTGCGCTATGCGCCCAAATCCAGCTTCAGCCACCACCAGCACGACTTGGGAGAAGAATTCTTGGTACTTGAGGGCGTGTTCCAGGACGAGCATGGTCAATATCCTGCTGGCACTTACGTCAAGAATCCTACTGGCTCATCCCACACACCGTTTACAGACATAGGCTGTACCTTGTTTGTCAAACTCAGATACCTTGATCCACAAGACACAGAACGGGTTGTGGTCAACACCCAATTGGCTGAATGGTTTGCTGGAATGGTGCCTGGTCTGACTGTCTTGCCACTGTCCTCGTTTGAAACAACCAGCACGGCCTTGGTCCGCTGGGCGCCAGGCACTTATTTCAACCCCCATAGACATTTTGGTGGCGAAGAAATATTTGTCATCGACGGTGTGTTCGAGGATGAGCATGGACGCTATCCCGAGGGTACTTGGTTGCGAAGTCCGCACATGAGTGCACACAAACCTTTTAGCGACGAAGGTTGCACCATCTTTGTTAAGACAGGACATTTACTAACAGCCTGACATTTGCCGGAAATTTTTTCAACTCCGAGCGTGTCTTGGCACTTTTCCAAAAACTGGTTCGAGCCCCAAGCCTAGCGTCTAACTTTTCGCGTGCTCGTTGACAGCCCCAAGTGCAAAATTTAAGAAATTGCTGAAAAATTGACCTGTCCTTTCGCTGCCATATTAATTTGTTTCAACACACGTTAAAGCGTCCAGACTCTGGACCCCCCCTACCCTTCCAGAGTAACCAAGCGTCCAGACTCTGGACGCTCGGATACCGGCCAGAGCAACTCAAGCGTCCAGAGCTGGACACTTCAGTAAAAGTATGCAAAAAATCCAATTACACAGTTTATTGCACATCAATCATTTATGGCTTGCAGCCCGCATAATACAAGCATAGTTTGAAGAAACTGTTTTCTGTTAATCCGTAGGTCCCTGGTTCGAGCCCAGGTCGAGGAGCCAATGATTTCAACGGGTTAAATGCTTAAGCGTGTAGCCTCTTTTCATTTTTCCCACCGGATTTCCCACCGGATCAGTGATTTGTCCATCTGTACTGCCCAACAGCAGTTTTATGGCGTCGATTCGTAAAAAGGGCGCAGCTTTGAAGTGCGTATCAAAGTCAGCGGCGTATCAAAGCCAGCAGCAGGCAAAGCGCGCACACGCAGACTGATCAACGATGAGGAGCAACGCTATTGATGCGTAACCAAGGCCAGTTGAAGACGGCTGTCAAGCTTGTACAAAATTCAAAAGACGAGAGGCAAAGCTCCAGCAGCATTCGTTTCTGCGCGAATTGAATTTAGAATTTCACGTTTAATATCCATGAAGTAATGGCTCGTCAGCATGTCAAGCGTGCGTGGTCGCGGCAGGTTCACAGTCCGCTCTAACTTAATCGAGCCAGGCCGGGCTGTCATCACATAAACGCGATCGCCAAGGAAAATAGCCTCATCAACGTCGTGAGTGATAAAGAGCGCAGCCCGCGGGCTTGTCTGCCAAAACGCAAGCAACCATTCCTGCATCGTGGAGCGCGTCTGAGCGTCAAGTGCTCCAAATGGCTCATCCATAAGTAGAACTTCTGGCGAATTCATTAAAACACGTGCAATTGCAACCCTTTGCTTCATCCCGCCCGATAGTTCATGCGGAAAGTGTTGCTCAAATCCTCGTAGCCCGACGATACCGATAAACTGATCTGCGAGTGCCTCGTAAGTTTCACGTGGTTGGTTGCGAATTTTAGGACCATAAATAATGTTCTGGTAAATCGACAACCATGGAAACAAAGCCTGCTCCTGGAAAACGACGCCGCGGTCAGGTCCCGGACCTGTTACAACTTGCCCATCAACCAATACAGAGCCATCGCTGGCTTGTTCAAATCCAGCCACCACGCGCAGAACAGTTGACTTGCCACAGCCAGACGGACCTAACAGGCAGACAATTTCTTGCGGTCCAATGGTAAGCGATACGTCTGACAACGCCACGGTATGCTTAACAGAACCGGGTTCTGCAAACATTTTAGAAAGCCGACGAACTTCGACTTTAGGTGTGTTTGGTATTGGGTTGTGCTGCATCATGCGACCACTCATTAATTTGGGCAGGAGAATTTTAAGAAATTCTATTCAACGAAACAGGGTTGGCGACCAGCGCAGTGCACGCCTCAAACTGTATACCACCAGCCGGTCCGAGGTGTAACCAATCAGTCCAATGAGCAACATGCAGACAATGATCAGGTCAACTCGAAAAAGTTCCCGCGCATCTGCTATCGCAGATCCGAGCCCAGTTCCTACGCCAGTCATTTCGCCGACAACCAAGCAGACCCAAGCGAAGCCCAGGCCAATGCGTAGTCCAGCAAGAATAGAGGGCAAAGCAGCCGGAAGCAAGATACGGTAGAACAGCTGCCCTCGGCGAGTCCCTAGCATCTCAGCTGCCTCAATCAACCGTCGATCCACGATCTTCACTCCTGTAACGGTATTGATGAGGATAGGAAAGAAAGCACCAAGGAAAATTAAAAAAAGCGTTGCGCGATGTCCTAAACCGAACCACATGATTGACAAAGGCAACCACGCAGTGATTGGAATGGGCCGAATCACCTGCAGTATTGGGTCAACAAAGCGCTCGATTGTGCGACTTATGCCCAGCACCAACCCTAGCGTTACGCCGGCCAGCACCGCAAGCGAAAATCCCTGTGCGACTCGCAATGTACTTACCCAAGCGTGCTTAGCAAAGCTTCCGGAAAAGGCATATGCCCCAGGTGAGTTCGAATTCCCCAACACGAAATCAAAAGCTGTCTCAGCCACTTTAACTGGTGAAGGCATCATTCGGGGTGGAAGATAGCCGCTGACAGCTGCCAACTGCCATACTAGGATAAACACCGTAGGTAGGGCAAGGGCTCGCAAAACGAGGCCCACCCTAAGTAAGATTGAATCCAAAAAAGCCGGTTGCCCAGGTGTGGCTAGAGCAGCCTCCTTGACACCATGATCTACTTGCATCCGCCGCCTTTTGCCACCTTATAAAAGCGCTGATCGATCATAGCGGCGTAGTTAGGCTGCTTTTCGATCATCTTTAGGTCATGCAGAGCCTTGCCCATCGCTTTGAAGCTTGCAACGTATTCGTCAGAGAGCTCCCAACCGATGCCAATGTTCACCATCGATGCCTTGGTGACCTTAGTATCAAATCCAAAAAGCTTCCGGCCAGTCTCTAACCACTCGTCCTGATTTGCCTGCATGTGATCATAGGCTTTCATCTGAGCACAAACTACGGCCTGTACAAGCTGTGGGTCCTTCTCGACCATAGCCTTATTAGTGGCAAGTATGCTGTTCAGACTACCGATTGGCGTGTCGTAGGGATAGGACAGAATGCGACCATAACCTTCAGTGATCGATAGAGTTGGGTGCGGCTCAGCACCTACATAGGCGTCGATGTCACCACGTTCTAGGGCTGACGGCATTTCAGACCATGTGATCTTGATCAGCTGGACGTCCTTGTTTGCATCAAGGCCCGCTTGCTGTAGTTTTGCGCGCAACAAGACATCTTGAAGAGCTCCGGGAAAATTAGCAATCTTCTTGCCCCGCAGATCAGCAATTGTCTTGATGGACGAATTAGTCCTCACAACAATGGCAGCACCCTTGCGTGCCGCATCACCAATAATGACCTGTGGGTCACCCTGAGAGCCTGCGATAAGTGCGGCGGTGGTTCCGTACTCGCCAAAATCAACATTGCCATTGACGACAGCTTTTTCAATGTCAAGACTTGATGCGAAGTAAATGATTTCTACCTTGACGTCCTTTGGCAGAAAGCGCTCCCACCATACTGGCGCCATCATGTGGATCAGCTTGAACGTCCCCACTTTGATTTGTTTAGGCTGTTGTGCTATTGCCGTCGTCGTGAACGGGACCATCACAACTAAAACTAGTGCCGCCCAGATCTTGCGATTTTTAATCATCTCACTCTCCCCTTTAATTTACCATTGAAAATATGGATCCTGAAATATCATTTATGTTTAGATTCTGAGTTTCTATACATGGATCATCCGTCGCCACTGGGGCAAACCCCTTTTTAGCCAGCCTGGTTATGCGCTGAACACATGACAGCTATGCATTAATTTTCAAATAAAAAAATACAGGCGAAGCCATTTTTTTATGACGTTCAGCCCAAGAAAGCCTCTCAGCGCAAAGTCACGATCCAGCAATCTTTTGTTTCTTGATCTACTATTTTTTGCCAATGCAGTCGATTTTCAAAAACCTGAGATAGTGCATTGTGCGTATAAGCCGTATGAGGAAATCCGTCATGTATCAAAAATCAATTACTCTCAACCCACAATCGATATGCCTGCAAGACAAGATTTAATTCATGCAATACGCTAATCACAGAAGTACCCTCTTCGGTCAGACAGCGAATCCACTCCAACCAGTCTGCTTGGTGCGGCAAACGACCTAGCATGGCAACGTCATACACGGTTAAGTCTTCTTGCCTAGGCTCTGCTTGCCCAAGCCAAGACAAGCGTCGGGCTCTTATTTGTCGATCCCAATCCCTCCAAGGCTGCCCCAATAAATCAACGCTGCCCTCATGCTCAATCAAAGATGCCAAGGTCTTTATCAACTTAGACTTACCAGCGCCGTTTGGTCCAACCAACGATATCCATTGGCCTTTCTGGACTGCTAGCGATTCCAGCACAGGAATATGACCAAACACGCTGACGGCGGACAAAGACGTCTAAGGGATGAGGCTTTGCAGTGTGGCAGCACTCATGTGTTGCTCCAAATAATCGGCTAGCCCTTCGAACACTGTTTCTAAGGTGGTCGTCTCCATTCCAAACAGAGCTTGCAACACCACAGGCTCTTCAAACAGACCATGAAGGTAGGTCCCCATCACATTACCCTCGGTGTTTTGCCAAGCCAACCCAGGCATCACCTCGTGTATCAAATCTCCCCCCGCTTTCATGGTCTTATACGCTTGCGTTTGGCCATGGTGGATCTCGTAGCCACTTACTTTTAGGCCTGATAAAGCTGACCAAGCACCGTGCAAATTTAAAAATTCAGCCTGCGTTCGACGAACAGTTTTACGAGCTGCAAAATACGTCACGACGGGCAGCAAGCCAAGGCCTGGAGCATTACCATCAATGCCGTATTCGTCAATCAAGGCTTCACCTAATATTTGCAAGCCACCGCAAATGCCCAATACTGTGCCACCCTTTTGCGCATGCTGCACAATGGACTTATCCAGCCCCTGCAGACGAAGCCAACCCAGATCGCTGCTGGTGTGTTTGGAACCTGGTAAAACGATCCAATCATTGGTCTTCAAACTCGCCAAATCGGCAGGTCTGCGCACCCATAGCAAGCGAAGGCCAGGAACGTTTTTGAGCGCTTGAAACTCATCCAAATTGCTTATGCGTGGATAGGCTATAACTGCCACAGTTTGAGTCACAACCCCGGTGGATCGACTTCGGTCATCAAAGACGCCATCTTCTTCGGGCAACCCGTGCTGCCACCACATGGGTAATACCGCCAGCGTTGGCACCCCTGTCAGCTCTTGTAGCATCTCGGGTGCAGGCGACAATAAAGCAGCATCACCGCGGAATTTGTTCAATACAAAACCTTTGATGCGCGCTTGATCTTCAGGGGGTAACAAGGCCCAAGTGCCATAGAGGTGTGCAAAGGCGCCGCCCTTATCTATATCAGTTACCAACAAACACTTTGCATCGGCATATCGCGCCACACGTAAGTTGACGATGTCGTTAGCCATCAGGTTAATTTCTGCGGGTGAGCCAGCGCCTTCGATCACCAGTACATCGTTTTCAGCACGTAGCGCATCGAGTGATGCTGCAATTTTTGGCCACACTTTTTCGCTGCGACCACGCCAAGGTGTATTTGTCAGCTCATTGTTCACCTCGCCCAGCAACACCACTTGGCTGTGTGTGTCAGCCTCCGGTTTGAGCAGCAGAGGGTTCATACGCACATCGGGTTCAGCTTTCGCTGCCAGTGCTTGAAAGTATTGAGCAGAGCCGACTTCGCCCAAGCCATTAAGAGACGCAACAACTCTTGCGTTGTTGCTCATATTCTGCGCTTTAAATGGAGCAACTTTCAAACCTTGTCGTGCATACCAGCGGCACAGCGCTGTGGTCAGCCAGCTTTTACCAGCACCACTGGAGGTACCCAACACCATCACACACTTGGCCGGCATGGAAAATCCTTTAATTTAATCTTCAATGCCACGTTGAGCAGGGATGCCTGCATTGAAAGCGTGTTTGATGTTTGTCATCTCGGTCACCGTGTCGGCCAATTCAATCAGTTCTGGGGGGCAACGTCTACCAGTCATGCATACATGCACGTTTTCCGAGCGTGTTTGCAAAGTCATGACTATATCGTCTAATGGCAACCAACCATAAATTAGCGGGTAAGTGATCTCATCCAAAACCACCAAAAAATAATCACCACTGAGAATGGCAAGCTTGGCTTTTTGCCAACCGTCTCGCGCAAGCTGTGCAGAATGCTCCAGGTTTTTGCTTTTCCAGCTGAAACCATCCCCCAAACCTTCCACCGAAATACCAAGTTGCTCAAATATGCGGTGCTCACCAAAGCGAGCGGTGGGCACTTTCATGAACTGGTAAATCTTCACGGTTTTGCCACGTCCATGCGCACGCAAAGCCAAACCAAACGCAGCCGTGCTTTTGCCTTTGCCGTCGCCCGTATTGATGATGAGCAAGCCGCGCCGCAGAGATTGTGGAGTGACACGCATGTAGCTTAAGGGAGGCTGCTCGATATTCAAGTTTTGTTGCTCCAATTAGAGCTTGGGCAAAGCCACCCATTGACCATCCAAAGAATGGATGGCAATTCGCTTATCAAAAACAGCTTCTACCGCAGAGTGCGTGGCTGCATCGGAGCACGCACCTTGATGCACCACACGCCCTGATTGCATGACCGCCACGTCATCCGCCTGCAAGGCCATGCCTAATTCGTGCAACACACTTATCACTGTGGTATTTTGCGACGTAAGGCAGCGCACTTGCTCTAGCCAATCCACTTGGTGTGGTGGGTCGAGGTTTGCGAGTGGCTCGTCCATCAACATCACTTTTGCTTGCACAGCCATCGCGCGTCCCAATAACACCCGCTGACGTTCACCGCCCGAAAGTTGACTGAAAGAGCGCTCGCGCCAATCCCAAGCTTGCGTAGCTTGCAAAGCACTTTTCACAACCGAATGATCATGCGCACTGGGCGCAGCCAGCCAATCTTGATGCGGCATACGCCCAAGCATAACTAAATCCCACACTCGTAAATCATCCGATACTGATTCGTTTTGGCCCAGCCAAGACAGCTGTTGCGCGCGTCGTTTGCGGTCCATAGACATCAACTCATGGTCAAACAAAAAAATGCGGCCCGTCACTGGTAGCAAGCCAGCCAAAGCTTTGAGCAAGGTGGACTTACCTGCCCCATTAGGGCCAACAATACTTGTCCAACGCCCAGCTACAAAAGACATATCGATGCCATGCAACACCTCTTGCCCAGCAAGTGACACATGCAGATCTCGCACGCTGAAAGCCATTTTGGGTAAATTCACAGCGACGCCCTGGTTGTTTGACTGCGGTACATCAGCCACAGCAAATAGCCACCACCCAAAACCGCGGTAAGTACGCCCACCGGCATTTCTTGGGGCGACAACAACATGCGTGCCATCAAATCAGCCACCAGCATCAAAACACCGCCCATCAAGGATGAGAGCAACACAATCCAGTTGTTTTTGGTCTTTACCAAGGATCGAACTAAGTGCGGTGCCGCCAAACCAACGAAGCCCACCAATCCGGTTTGCGCCACCGCTGTGCCCGTAGCCAAAGCCAGCACACAGATCAGAGCTACGCGGACAGAGGCTAGCGGTACGCCCAAACTCAATGCCGTCGCTTCACCCAAACTCAAAGCATCCAACACACGGCTCAGTACAAAGGTTAACACCACACACACCAGCAACACGCCAAGCATCAAAGCGCACGAAGTCCAACCAATGAAGCTGGTCGAGCCCAACAAAAATCCTTGCATGCCTTGCAAAACGTCTGGACGCATAAGGGTGATGAGGGATACCAACGCCCCCAAGACAACACCCACAATAACCCCCGCCAACAACAAGCGCAAGTTGTGATGTACGCCGCGTGCCAGCACAAGCGTGAGCAGGACAGCCAACACAGCACCCACAAATGCAGCGCCGGTCAAACCCATACGCACTAACAACTCGGTAGCAAACGGGTTGCCGCCAAACAATGCCAAGGCTACAGCCACACCAAGTGCAGCACCCGATGCGCTACCCAACAAATACGGATCAGCCAATGGGTTACGAAACAAGCCTTGCGCCAGCGCACCAGCAAGCCCAAGCAATGCACCTGCTGCACAGGCACCCACGCTGCGCGGCAAACGAATGTCCCAGACGATTTGCCAAGCAGTGTCGTCACGCAGCGCAGTGAACCAGCTTTCAAACCCAGTGGTGCCAGAAGCGCTGCCTAATGCAATTCCAAACAAACAAAATGCTAACAAACTCAAAGCAATCACAAATGGCGACCTGCGAGTAAGGTAATGGGTCATGGTTGAACTTTCGCTTTATCGATCGGTTCAGCTTTGCTTCTTTCAGATTTGTCAATCAAGCACTTGGCAATAATGCCAGCAGCTTGTGCCATGCGCGGACCTGGACGCCCTAAAAGTTCAGACTCCTCTGACTTAAAATAGCACACACGCTGCTCGCGTATGGCTCGCATGTTTCCCCAACCAGGCCGAGTTGCCATATCCGAAAAGCTGCTTTCGCCCACCATGATGATGTTGGGTTGCGCACGTACCACAAACTCGGGGTTGATTTTGGGAAATGGTCCCAGCGATGCTGGCAAGATGTTACGCACACCCAAGCGATGTAAAGTTTCGCCAATAAACGACGACTCGCTTGCACCATAAGGTGCGCGATTGACTTCAAAGTACACGCTCTGCCCTTTGACCTGCGCAGGAATAGATTGGGCAGCCGTATCGATTGCAGCATCAATTTGGCGCCAAAGGCGTTCACTTTCCTGTGTTGGTACATGTAGGGCCTGTGCAACTGTGCGAATGACGCGCTGCACATCGGCGTGAGAGCGTGGCTCTAGTGATAACACCGTCAAACCTAAAGCAGTAAAGCGCTCAGCACCGCGAGCAGAGGCGGCCATCAACACCAAGTCTGGCTTTGCAGCCACCACACTTTCTATACTTGGGTCAATTCCACCACCCATTCGTGGTAACTTGGCAATGCTCTCAGGCCAGTTGGAATAACGGTCCACGCCAACCAGCTTTTGACATTGACCTAAAGCACACACAGTTTCAGTGAGAGAAGGTAATAAGCTGACGATTCGTTGTGGCGGTTTACCAATGATCACTTCCAATTGACGATCGTCGCGCAACACAACAGCTTGCACGACACTGGTGGCAAACAAAAAGATTGATAGCGCAACGGTACTTTTAAGCATAGTTGGCCTCCCATTGCTTAACTATTTGGTGTAATTGAGCAACACCATCCGTTAACGCGGCAGGGCCAGGCTGCAATATATTGGCCGACTTGATTTCAAAAATTTGGTTGTTGCGAACAGCTGGCACCGCTTGCCAGCCTTTTCGTGCCGCCACTTTTTCAGAACGAAACTTCTTGCCACAAAGCGAGCCAATGATGATGTCGGGTGCACGATCCACAATGGTTTGACCATCGGCAATGATTCGGTCTTTGCCCATGGGCATTTGTGCCAACTCAGGAAAACAATCGTCGCCCCCAGCGATACCAATGAGCTCTGACACCCAACGAATGCAGCTGATGTGTGGCTCATCCCATTCTTCAAAATAGACAATGGGTCGTCGCTTGAATTTGGTTGCTGTTTGTTGAATGGCATCCAACTGCGCACGCATCTGTTTCAAATGCAGCAACCCCTGCTCTAGTTGGTCGACCATTGCAGCAACTTGGTAGAGCATTGAAAAAATCTCGTCCACACTGCGCTGGTTAAACACAGTGACCTGAACACCCGCACGAATGAGCAAGGCTGCAATGTCGGCCTGCAAGTCTGAAAAACCGAACACACAATCAGGCTTGAGTGTCAGAATTTTGACAATCTTAGCGCTCAAGAACGCACTGACTTTTGGTTTTTCATCGCGTGCACGACGGGGACGCACGGTGTAACCAGAGATACCCACAATGCGGTGCTCCTGTCCGAGCAGGTACAACCATTCAGTGGTTTCTTCGGTGAGGCAGACGATCCGCTGAGGGCCAAAAATCTTCATTTCAATTTTGGTATTGACTGCACACCGACTGATTTGTCATGGTGCGATTAGGCAGAACCAGTGTGTGCCCTTCGCCAAATTCCAACATCGCATCAACACCCGCGCGTTGTAGACGCTCTACCAAAGCTTTGTCATAAGTTGTACCAATTGGCAAAACAGCATTGGGCAATTGAACCTCAGTCGACAATTGAATAGAAACATCATACTGACTTGCAGACTTCCACAATAGCTCTAACAACTCTTGATATGGCCGGCCGAACAAGGGCGTAAAAACCTCGTATTGCGGCCAAGTTTCAACTCGCCAGTTAAGTAGGTCTTGAAGATGCAGATCTCCAAAACAAATCCGGGTCACATTCGCGCCAATTCTCTCCACAATGGCACGCAAACCAGCAGACACAGTGTCACGATAATTTGCATTTGGGAGGATTGGAACCAAACAAACAGGGACATTAAAAAAACTTGCCTGTTGCACAATGTCTTTAATATGGATATTTTGAATCGGCACACGATTGATATCGACTGAAAAAGTCGTCAGCAATACGATGTTCTTGTCATTTTCAAGCAGATGAGATAAGCATAAAAAACTGTCTTTGCCACCGGACCAAAACAGCACATCAAAGCAATCGCAACCATCCTTGAGCCGACCTAATACAACAGGCTTTTGTATCCTTGGCTCATTTTCAGAGTTGCTTACTTTAATGTGACCGAAGGGACAATGCCTGCACGCATTTCCGCAACAATCACCTTGCTTTAGCAATTTGTGCTCTGTGAATACCCGATAACCTGTCTTTGGGTCGCTGTAGGTGTCAGCGCCCGTTTCACAAGCGATGCGGTGTAGCTCTTGGAAAGTGGTCATTTAACCAGCCGTGCGCAGATTAAAGAGACATTTTCCCATAGCAAATAGGCCATGCTTTTGTTTCCTTGGTGAGGCAAATAATGCATTGGAAGAGATCAGCCAATCATTCAGATTACTTTGGCTGGTATTGCAACGTAGCAAAGACCCCACGCCCAGGGGTTTTGTAGCCACCTGCCAGTTCATATTGGCGATTGAAAGCATTTTCAAGTTTAGCGCGAGCAATCCAATCATTGCTAAATTTCCGGCTGACATAAAAATCGCTGGCAGCGTAACCCGCCAGAATGGGAGAATTCGCTTGATTGAAATCAGCACGTGCTGAATAAGCATTCAATTTCAGACCGACTTCATATCCACCTAACCATCTTGACACATCCAAAGCGCCATATTGCTTGGCACGTCTACCTGGCAAGTAGCCCCCCGTCACGTTCCATGGGTCTTGGATGACCAGCGTACCTTTGACGCTTTGTCCCCCCACTTGAGCGCGAGCCGTCAACTCCATGCCTTTGTTGATCATCTCCCCCGTATTTTGGGGTTTGTATTGGCTGTCGTAGGCGATGGTGTTTTGCGTTTGCGTTTGGAAATAAACCACGCGCATCAACGCGTTGTTCACGTTGTAAACCAAGCCCAACTCTTCTGCACGATGAGTTTCTGGCTGCAAATTGGGGTTGCCGTAGGCGCCTACCAAATCATTGGCGGCGGGTGCTCTGAAACCCGTCGACAACGTGGATGTCAAGCGCCATTCGGGTGACAGTTGATAGCCAGCACCCAGCAAGTGATTGTTGTTGACATAGTTTTTTTGCAAGACAGTGCTGCTGCCGGTTCGGTCAACGGTCAGTTCATCACGGCGAACATTGGCTTGGAAATTCCATCGGGCGATTTGTGTGGTCAAGCCAGCAAACAAGCCTTGCGTGTCACGCTGTACGTCATAAACACTGCGTTGATTGAATTTTTCATTGGCACGATCCACACCAAAATTCAGCAGCGTCATACCTTGTAAGGCATAAGCGTTAGTCCAACGAAGTACATTTTGTTGGCCTTCGTAGCGGCCACTGCTTGCAACAATGCCATTTTTAATTGCTTCGTAGGCAAAATGCGACTGGCTCACATCAATATCCATCATCCAAGCTTCTGTGAAACGCCTGCTAGCGAAAGCTCCGACGGTATCTGATTTGATTTGGAATTGGTGCGTGTCCGTTTTAAGCCCGGACCAGCTGTTGTCCACATCGTAATCTGTCGTAGAATTTTTGGCATTGGCTCGCAGTCCTAAACGCAAATTTGAATCAATTTTTTGATTCACGCTTGCACCTACAAATTGACTGCGTGAGCTGTCACGGTCTGGATTGACAGTTAAGTTTTTAGAGGCGTTCATAGACGAAAAGCCTATGGTCTCTGATGAACCACCGTTGAGATCGAAACTGAAGTCGTTTAACTTGCCACCAAAACCTGTCGTTAGCTCGCTGGTACGGCGCGAGCCTATCAAGGCAGAACCATAAGCCTTGGGTTCACCCCCACCAACACGCGTTGTCACGCTGATAACGCCACCGATGGCCGCTTCACCGTAAAGCGCGCCAGCATTTCCACGCAAAATTTCAACGCGTTCAACTTGTGAAAGAGGCACATTTGTCAACGTCAAGGCACCGATACCATCGGTTTGCGACCGAACACCATCGAACAACACCACAACGCTCTTGCTCTCTTGACCCCGCAAGAAAAACGATGTAGTTGAGCCTGGTCCGCCTGTTCTACCAAATTCAAAACCTGCCTCTCCGCGCAATAAGTCGGCCAAACTGGCAGCCTGAGACTTGTCGATGTCCTGACGAGTGATGATGGACACTGAAGCCAGTACTTCAGACAAGGGTTGTGCCATTCGTGCGGCTGAAATAACCACTGGATTAATTTCAAGATTTTGCGCACACAAGTTTGCCGTGAAAGTGAAAGCGACCACAGACAACGCAGGCGTGAAAGCACGCCGATCCAAAGATTTAGAGAATTTCATAATTGAATACCAACAAATATGTTCTCACCGCCTTCCCCGACAGTGCACGAACGATAGACCCCTCTTGCGAGGGACCGCCTTGTTGGCCGGTATCCGGGCTAAGCAGAGCAACCTTCATCACCTTCCCAAGCGCCTGTTTCAGAGCACTCAGTGGCAATCGCTGAAAGCGGGGCAAAAATGCCCGTCTGCTGACCGTTGCGGGGGCAGCGCAGGTCAAGTTCACCCCGTGGGGGCTTGCTCTCCTGCTTCCCGTTGAACTGAAGTTTGTGAACCAAACCTCGAGCACCAACAATTTGACTTTAGCACATTAGAAATAGTTTTAAAGTCAGCTTAAAGAGGTCTGCCATGCGCCACACACATACCAAGCATTAGCGACTCTTTAATAAGCGTGCACTTGGATACTGTTCCAGCAGTTCATTCCTAAGGACTCAGAATCTGCCCACCGCCGTAACTGCTGATCACAGGTGCCGAGCCACCCATCGTGGCCTTGATCGCGCAGTATTTGAACTCTGGAATTTTGGCAAATGGATCCAATGCAGCATTGGTTAGCTTGTTGATAGCCGCTTCGTAGTAACAAAAGGGCACGAAGATTGCACCGCGAGGTGAGCTGTCATCAGCTCGCGCGTAAAGCGTGACTTCACCTCGGCGCGAGGCCAGCGTGATCAGATCGCCAGGCTGGCCACCTAACAATGCCAAATCCAGCGGATGCACCAAGGCAACAGGATCGGGCTCGATGGCGTCAAGTACCGAGGCGCGCCTCGTCATGCTGCCAGTGTGCCAATGCTCTAACTGCCGGCCCGTGATCAAGACAAAGGGGTATTGGCTGTCAGGCCGTTCGTTGGCCGGAATGATGTCAGCAGGTACAAATTTTCCACGGCCCCCGGTGCGCGGAAAGTCATCTACAAACACCACACGCGTGCCTGGGTCGCCTTCGACTTTGCAGGGGTAGGTCACCGCGTGCTCACGCTCCAGGCGCTCCCAGGTGATGCCTGCAATGTTGGGCATGAGAAGGCGCATCTCGTCAAAAACTTGGCTCACGTGTTCGTAGTTCCAATTTAAGCCCACGCGCTTGGCAATTTGCTCGATAATCCACAAATCTTGCTTAGCTTGGCCTGGTGGTTCAATGGCTTGACGGCCCATTTGCACCAAGCGATCGGTGTTGGTAAAGCTTCCCGTCTTTTCTGGGAAAGCACTGGCTGGCAAAATCACATCAGCTAAATATGCAGTTTCCGTCAAGAAGATATCTTGCACCACCAAGTGCTCCAAATGAGCCAATGCGTGGCGCGCCTGATTGGCATCAGGGTCGCTCATGGCAGGGTTCTCGCCCAAGACATACAGGCCCTTGATCTGGCCTTTCTCAATCGCATGCATCACTTCAACCACCGTAAGACCCGGCTGCTCGTCCAGCGTGCCCGCAGGCAGCTTCCAAGCAGCCTCAAAGCGCTCGCGCGATGCAGCAAGGCTCACGTGCTGATAGTCAGGGAACATCATAGGGATGAGCCCCGCGTCAGACGCGCCTTGCACATTATTTTGCCCGCGCAAAGGGTGCAAGCCAGTGCCCGGGCGGCCTATTTGACCCGTCATGAGCGACAACGCAATCAAGCACCGAGCATTGTCCGTTCCGTGGACATGCTGACTAACCCCCATGCCCCACAAAATGATGGACGCTTTGGAGTTGGCATAAAGCCGCGCGGTGTAACGAATAGTCTCAGCGTCAATGCCGCAAATGGGCGCCATTTTTTCAGGACTGTATCCCTGCACGTTGGCTTTTAGTGCGGCGTAATTTTCTGTTCGTTTTTCAATGAAATCTAAGTCCACCAAATTCTCTTGCACGATCACGTGCATCATGGCGTTGAGCAAGGCCACATCGGTGTCGGGCTTGAACTGCAAGTGGCGGTGAGCCAGACGGCTCAAGTCGGAGCGGCGCGGGTCCATCAAGATCAATTTCGTACCGTTTTGGATGGCATTTTTGATCCATGTGGCCGCCACCGGGTGGTTCACCGCAGGGTTAGCACCAATGATGATGGCCACCTCAGAGTGCGTCACGTCCATCACCGGGTTCGAGACCGCCCCCGAGCCAATGCCCTCAAGCAAAGCCACCACCGAGGAGGCGTGGCACAAGCGCGTGCAGTGGTCCACATTGTTGCTGCCAAAGCCCGTGCGCACCAACTTTTGAAACAGGTAAGCCTCCTCGTTGCTGCATTTGGCCGAGCCAAATCCAGCCAGCGATTTTTTGCCAAACGCATCGCGAAGCTGCGCAAACTTGCCCCCCGCCAAAGCCAAAGCTTCGTCCCATGAGGCCTCGCGGAACACGTCCATCACGCGGCTGGGGTCCATTACGAAATCGGCACTTTTGGGCGCATCGCTTCGCCGTATCAACGGCGTGGTCAAACGCTGAGGATGGTGCGCGTAGTCAAACCCGTATCGGCCCTTGACGCACAAGCGCTCATGGTTGGCTGGTCCATCACGCCCTTGGACGAATAAAATTTTGTTGTCTTTAACGTGATAGGTCAACTGGCAGCCCACACCACAGTAAGGACAGACCGACTCAATCTGCATGTCTGGGACTTGAAGCGCTGCTTCGCGCGCAGGCATCAAGGCGCCCGTGGGGCAGGCCTGCACGCATTCACCGCAGGCCACGCAGGTGCTTTCGCCCATCGCGTCGTCCATGTCAAAGACGATCTTGACTTCCGCACCTCGCAAGGCCAGCCCAATTACATCGTTGACCTGCTCGTCGCGGCAGGCGCGCAGGCATCGGGTGCACTGGATGCAGGCATCTAAATTGACCGCAATGGCGGGATGGCTCAAGTCGCATGCAACCTGTGCGCGGGCCTCAAAACGAGGCTTGCTAAGCCCCATCTTGGCCGACCATTGATCGACCTCGTTGTGGCGCGTGTAGGAGGCCTCTGGCATATCGGATTGCAGCAGCTCGAGCACCATTTTTTGTGAAGCCTGCGCCCGCGAAGAATCAGTTGTGACTTTCATGCCATTGCTCGCAACGCGACAGCACGAGGGCGCTAAAACCCGCTCGCCTGCAATCTCCACCATGCAGGCACGGCAGTTACCAACGGCTTGTAGTCCCTCTTTGAAGCACAGGTGCGGCACCTCAATGCCCTCACGCTTGGCAACGCTTAGCAGGGTCTCATCGGCGCGGGCTGTCACAGCTTTGCCGTTAAGTTCAAACTCTACTGTGGGCACATCCATGGCGGCCAATGCTTGGCGGGTGACTGCGTTCATATGAGCTCTTTAGGAAAGTATTTAATAACGCAGTCCACCGGATTGGGAGCAGCCTGGCCCAAGCCGCAAATGGATGCGTCACGCATAACTTGCGACAACTCGGCCAAAAGCGGCACATCCCATTGGGCTTGACCGATCAATTGCGAAGCTTTGGCTGTTCCCACACGGCAGGGCGTGCATTGGCCGCACGACTCGCGCTCGAAGAATTTCATCATGTTGCGCGCCGCTTGCACCGCGCTGTCATGGTCCGACAACACAATCACAGCGGCCGAGCCTATAAAACAGCCATAGTCCTGCAAGGTGTCGAAATCTAAAGGGATGTTGTTCATGTGCGCTGGCAAAATTCCGCCAGACGCGCCCCCCGGCAAGTAGCCGTAGAAGGTGTGTCCCTCTTGCATGCCTCCGCAATACTCGTCAATCAGCTCTTGAATGGTGATACCCGCAGGCGCGAGTTTGACTCCTGGATTTTTAACGCGCCCAGAGATTGAGAAGGAGCGCAGGCCTTTGCGACCATGGCGCCCTTGCGAGGCGAACCAGCTTGCACCTTTTTCTAAAATCTCGCGAACCCAGTACAGTGTTTCAAAGTTGTGTTCCAGGGTGGGGCGTCCAAACAAGCCAACCTGCGCCACATAGGGCGGGCGCAGTCTGGGCATGCCGCGCTTGCCTTCAATCGACTCGATCATGGCCGATTCTTCTCCACAAATATAGGCCCCCGCGCCACGGCGCAGTTCGATATCGGGCAGTCCCGCGGCAGGAGGATTCGCTTTGAGTTGCGCCACCTCAGCCTCTAACAAAGCGCGGCAACCATGATATTCATCGCGCAGGTAAATGTAGATTTTCGTAATACCAACAGCCCACGCTGAGATCAGCATGCCCTCAATGAAGCGGTGTGGGTCACGCTCCAAATAAACGCGGTCTTTGAAGGTACCCGGCTCGCCCTCGTCAATGTTGACGGCCATCAGACGAGGGCCGTTTTCTGCTCGGACAATGCGCCATTTTCGCCCCGTCGGAAAGCCCGCGCCGCCAAGGCCCCTGAGGCTTGCGTCCTCCATAGTTTGGATGACGGAGTCAACGTCTTTTATCCCTGCCATGCACTGCTTAAGAAGCTGATAGCCGCCCGCGGACTCGTAAGCTTTGCGGTCTATGTAGGCCTCGGGCAAGTGCTTGAACTGACGAGTTAGCACTTTGTTTGTGATGCTGTCGCAACTGGCTTTGGAAACTGGGTGCTGACCGACCAAAGCAGCTGGGGCTTGCTCGCACCGGCCAATGCAAGGGACTGCGATGACGCGCACTTGTAAACCCAAAATAGAGGGCAATTTGTTGAGCAAATCTTTTGCACCTGCTATCTCACAAGAGAGGCCATCGCACACGCGCACCGTCAAAGGCGCAGGAATTTGGCCGCCTTCTTTGACAATGTCAAAGTGATGGTAAAAACTAGCCACTTCGTAAACGCTGACCTGCGCCATCTGCATCTCCTGCGCCAATGCTGCCAAGTGCGCAGCCGAGAGGTGCCCATACCGATCTTGAATTTTATGCAAGTGTTCAATCAACAAATCACTTTGGCGCGAACTGTTACCAAGCAGCAGCAGCACTTCAGCCAGCGCTATGGGGTCAACGCGTCGTCCTTTGGGAGCTTCACGTTTTCTTTGGCGCACTTGCGCTTGTCCGTGTACGGCAATCGGAATCACCTTTTTATCCAGACCTTGCTTGTTCGTGCTTTTGGGTGAATGATTCATCAAGCGCCTTGTCATATGATACTTACAGCAACAATTGTCTGCGCAGAAAATTCCACGAACAAGACATCAAATTGAAAGCGCACTCTCAATCTCCTGAGAGTCAGTCGCAAACTTCTGGCGTCTCACAGAGTTCTGCCCTGCACTATCTTGTCCTTAGATAAATGAACTTCTCCAAAAAGATTGAAGCTGCGCCCACTAAATTGGGATCACAAGCCACATTAATCAGTTTGTGATTTTCATAATTCTAGAGACATCCACCTGCTAAATGAATGACATCAGCTATGCGCAAAAGAGTTACCTAGTAAGTGTTGATGACGTCTTACACAGCCTATTTGGGTGCTTCTAGACTGAGATGTAGAAGTAAAAGAAAACAGAAATTCCTGGTCTTTATCAGTCAAAATCTTAAGTAGCCCTAAGATAAGCCGGAATCTGCAGATTTAGTAAACAACATCGCATTTTCGAGGATGAAGCTGGCTATGCCAGCAATATCTTCGAGCAAGAATTGGGGTATGTCGACATTAGGGATATTTCGGTCACTGGCTATGGCCGTGATATCCAACGGCATAGGCCATAAGGTATTTTTGTTTTGAATGTCTCGCCAGACTTCCAACTTTGGAAACGCACCTTGCTTGAAGCCCTCGATCAAAACCAAATCACATTTCTGCAATCGACTTAGTAAATATTGCAGATCTGGTTCCAAGTCACCTCGCAATTCATGCATCAAGGCCCAGCGGTTATTCCCGAGCAACATGACCTCCTTGCAGCCAGATTCGCGTAGCCGATAGGAGTCTTTTCCTGGCGTGTCAATGTCAATATTTTTATGACTGTGCTTGATCAATGAAACGGTTAAATATCTTCTTGAAAATTCCGGAATCAATTTCTCCAAAATAGTGGTTTTTCCCATTCCAGAATGGCCCGCGATTCCGAATACTTTCATACAAAACCTCCCCTTTTCGCTCAAGCGATTGGTTATTAAATTGAACGCTGATTGACTCTTGCTGAAAGCTCCTCTGCAGACTCTTTCCTTTCGCTGTATCTGTCGACCAAATAAGAAGCTACGCCTCGCGTCAACAAGGTGAACTTAAACAACTCCTCCATCACATCTACAACACGATCGTAGTAAGGTGATGGCTTCATTCGGCCGGCTTCATCAAATTCAAGATAGGCTTTGGCAACTGAACTTTGATTGGGAATGGTGATTAAGCGCATCCATCGACCAAGAATACGCATTTGATTGACTGTATTGAACGATTGCGAACCACCGCATACTTCCATCACCGCCAATGTTTTTCCTTGTGTGGGCCGAACTGCTCCCATTGACAAAGGTATCCAATCAATTTGAGACTTCAAAATTCCTGTCATGGACCCGTGCCGCTCTGGGGAACACCAAACCATGCCTTCCGACCAAATAGCCAATTCTCTAAGCTCTTTAACTTTTTCGTGATCTTCAGGAGTTGAATCAGGTTGCGGCAGGCCAGCCGGATTGAAAATTCGGACTTCCCCCCCCATTGACTCTAAAAGCCTCTTTGCTTCAAGCGTCAAAAGTTTGCTGTACGAGCGCTCCCGCAGGGAACCGTAAAGCAAGAGAAAACGAGGTGCATGGAGAGGGGGCAGTTGTGAAGTGAAGGCCTTCACCGTGGGGATTTGGAAACACTCCAGATCAAGATTAGAAGAGACAAGGCTGGGATCAGACAAACTAAGACCTTTCAAAAAGAGCACATCATCTACATTTTTGATTCAATTTTTTAAAAACACTTATTGATTCAGAGCATTCAGACATCGCGTTTTCATCTTAGCCAGAAACTGGGGGATTTGCTTGATTGTCTTAATCATAAAGACTGAAGCAGTTAACGAAAATCGAAGCTGCGAATTGCAACCATATTGCTACGCCATGAAACATCAACAACGCACATCAGGTATGCGTCCAATGCATAGGGAAAGGTCGCAACGCTTAAGTACCATCTGTTAGATTAGCTTTTGAATCGAATCACACATTCATCAATAAGCAGAAAAAAAATGGAGACTTTATGAGTAAACGTTTTCCAATACCCGATTTTGACCGGGATCAATATAAAAATTTAGCATGGCTAAAGCCGCAAGGCTTGTCATCTAATGAAGCTTTGAAGGCAGGCAATGCAGCCGCATCTGGACCCATTCATGTGACTATCAATTCGCAACTAGCAGCCAAATACAAGTTTGAAGGTGAGCATCTTCACGCCATGCTGTGCACACTTCCACCGGGGCCAGTTTGCATCACGGGCAGGTCTTGGGCATGGCCCATTCAACGCGCATTGATTCTAGATTCACTTGATGCTTCAAGTGCAAAAGTGATTGCCGATTGGACAACACCTCGCCCAATGAGCACACGCATTGGGCCCGATTCTGGGATAGAGCACGAAGGCGGGCCAGTCTATGTGCTAACTGGACATCGTTATGGTGATCATTGGATCAGCAACCGAAGCTTAGGTGGGGGGAAAAGTCCTGGAACTGGCCACGGATTTTCTGTACTGTCCGCCTCTGACGAGGAAATCAACGACTTTCACGCCTGCAATATATACTTTTCTTGGAAATAAAACAAGAATGCCAACTCTGATTTTTGTACAACCTGACGGACAAAGCCAGCAGGTGCAAGTCCAAAATGGGAAAACTGTTATGGAAGCCGCTAGGGACAATGCCATTCAAGGCATCCAAGCGGAGTGTGGTGGTGAATGCGCTTGCTGCACCTGCCATTGCTATGTAGACCCAGAATGGGTTTCCATGTTAAATCCTAAAAGCGCCGCTGAGGCCGGCCTGGTTGAATTCGCCTGGGAGCCCAACGAGAACAGCAGGTTAACCTGCCAAATTACTGTTACTGACAAACTCAACGGTTTGATTTTTCACGTTCCTGCTCAGCAACTTTAATCAGCTTTACGATGGGCCACAATCGCACATAATAGAAAGCCTTTTAAATTTAAGTTCACAAGCGCGTTTTTTTTAATTTAATGAATTGACAGAACACAGGATCAACCATGACAACGCTGACTGATCCGATCACCAAAATGCTTCAGGGTCGCCCCTACCTGATTGCTGATGGCGCCATGGGTACCAATCTTTTTATGCTCGGACTTGCCAATGGAGCTGCAGCAGAATTGTGGAACGTCGACGAGGATGACAAAGTCAAATCTGTTTACCAAGGATTTGTGGATGCAGGCTCTGACATCATTTTAACCAATACATTCGGTGCAAACCGTTTCAGATTTGCACTTCATCGCTTGGAAGGTCGTGTCAGAGAACTCAATTTTGCATCTGCTGCCTTAGCTCGAGAAGTTGCAGACCGTTCTGGACGTCAAGTCATCGTTGCTGGTGACATGGGCCCCACTGGGGATGTACTGGAACCCTTAGGACCACGCACTGCGGCACAAGCAGAAGAGGCATTCCATGAGCAAGCAGAAGCACTTCGTGACGGTGGCGCTGACATTGCTTGGATTGAGACCATGTTTGCAGACAATGAACTTGAGGCTGCCGTCAAAGGTGCAAACCGTGCAGGGTTACCAATTGTTGCAACGATGACCTTCGACACTGGAGGGCGCACGATGATGGGTGTTAAACCTGCTGATGCAATGATAAACTCTAAAAAATTATCAACTAAACCTGTTGCTTTTGGTGCCAATTGCGGAATTGGCCCAGCCCAGTTACTGGACTCCGTAATCGGCATGGCTCAAGGGGCTGAGTCTTTCGACGTGATCGTTGCCAAAAGCAATTGTGGACTCCCTCTTATGGGTGACGACATGAAGGTGAGTTACAACGGTACGCCTGAAATAATGGCCTCCTATGCTCGCTTGGCGCGTGATGCGGGTGCGAGAATTATTGGTGGCTGCTGCGGCACCACGCCTGTCCATGTACGAGCGATTGTTGAAGCACTTGCCAACTCAAGTAAGGGGCCAACTCCTAGCTACGAAGATGTGGAACGGCTGCTAGGCTCAATCCGAAAAAATACCACGCAAGCTCAAACTGAAAGCCGGAGAAGACCTCGCTCCCCTGGCTGAAATGACACGCTCAGATACAAAAACTGCAGTCACTTTGCGCTTCATAGGAAGCGGGGATGCATTTGGAAGCGGTGGTCGTTTGCAAACATGCTTTCTTGTAGATGGGCCTAGTTTGCGATTTTTAATTGATTGTGGCTGCTCATCAATGATTGGGCTTGCTGCAAACGACATTGACCCCGACAGCATCGACGCTATTGTTTTGACTCATTTTCATGGCGACCATTGTGGCGGCGTAGCATTTTTACTTTTCCATGCAATGGCAGTTTCGCGCCGAACTCGGCCACTGAAAATTGCAGGACCTGTAGGCACTCAAGCACACATTACACGTCTGCTGCACATTTTGTTCCCTGGGTCTGAAATGATTAGCTTGAGATTTGAACTCAAGTACTTTGAAATCAACCCTGGTGTGGCGCAAGACTTGGGAGGAATGCTGATACAAAATTGGGATGCCATTCACACCGCTGAAACAAACCCAACCATAGTGCGTGTTGAAGTTGCCGGTAAAAGTATCGTCTACACCGGCGATACCGCCTGGACACCATCGATCTTGGATGCATGCAATGGCGCTGACTTGCTTGTGACCGAGTGTTATCATCTCAAATCTGGTAGCCGTTGGCACATGGACTATGCCAAGCTGCAAACGCATAGATCAGAACTGAATGTTAAAAAAATTGTGCTGACACACCCTTCCCAAGAAGTACTAGATATTCGTGATTCGCTTAATGAAACATTAGCCTTTGATGGGCTATTGATAACAGTTTAAAAAAAATTAATTCCAGCCAAATTTTTGTGCGCCATCGACAACCACACTTGGGAATCCTTGAAGGGCTTGACCGCCTAAGCGAGCAGCAGCTCGTTCCCTGCCTTGAGTGTTAACTAAAGCAAGCGGGCCGGAACGAATGGCACCTGTTGGACAAATCTCTTCGCAAGCGCGTGGCATGTCCAAAGGACGCTCGATACCTGGGGTCTGACAGAAGTTACATTTTTCCATCTTGCCAGTCACGGATGTAAGTTGTGGCGCATTGAAGGGGCAAGCCCAACTGCAAAAACCGCAGCCGATGCATTTGTTTGGATCAACTGTAACAATGCCAGTCTCAACGCTTTTTGAAATAGCACGTACTGGGCAAGCTTTTTGACAAGGCGCATCACCACAATGCATACATGCCATTGAAACATTCATCGCATTGACTTCAGGAAACGTACCTGATTCCAGCTTCACCACCTCTCGCCAGCGTGGACCAATTTCAACTTCGTTCCAAGTTTTGCATGCAATCTCACATGCATGACATTTGACGCAGCGCTCATGATCAAAGTAAAAGCCGTGTTGCATTTGAATTGCTCCTATATACCTATTCAAGTGGCTGGGCGAATGCGAACTTTGCATTCGTTGTAGCAATTTGCGCCCGTGATCGGACTGGTGTAGCTGTCCATCAAGTTGTTGGAGTGCGCGCCTTTGCCCTTGGCAACAGAGCCCATCGCCCAATGACCAAAGCCATGCCCATGTCGAATTGAGATTGCGCCAGGAATCAAGCCTTGAGTCACTTTGCACTTGATACGAACCTTGTCCTTGGGTGATTCAATCATCACATCTTGCCCATCAGTGACGCCGTAAAGTGCAGCATCTGAAGCATTGATTTCGACCCAGTTTTCTGGACAAATTTCCATCAACAATGGATTATTCTGCGTCACAATGTTGCAATGCATGCTCAACTTCGAATGTGTCACCTGCAATGGATAATCATCATCAGGCATTACGGATCGAGCTACGAAAACAGGATAGGGGTCATGCCCAGCATCTGCGTAGGCTTGAGAAAATATCTCAACTTTCCCAGACGGTGTTGCCAAGCCATCTTTGACTTTGTCGTAACGAACATGACCGGCCCAGAAGCCCTTCTCTTTCAGCTCCTCAACAGAAATGGGTATATCTTTGAGCATCGGTTTAGCCCAGTCTTCCCAGCGTTCGTAAGGAAAATATTCGCCCCAACCCATTTTTTGGGCAATCCCCTTGGCAATTTCATATGCAGGTTTGGACTCGCCTACAGGGGGTACGACAGGCTGACACAAAATCACTTCTGGCCCTAACCACATTCCATTTCGAATTTCTGCCTGTTCATGAAATGAAGTTTCAGGCAAGACCACATCACACTCTAGCGCTGTCTCGCTCATATAAAGTTCACATGCAACGGCCAATTCAAGTGCAGCAAACATTTGTTGAACTTTTTCGCGGTTGGGATCACTCATTACGGGGTTAGTGGCATGAACCCATAAAGCTTTGACTGGGTAGGGGTTACCTTCAAGAACAGCTTGTGGCAACCTCGCATTTGGCAAATCTGGCGCCAAGGTATAACCCATCGCAATGTGCAGGGCCGGATGGCCGGCTTTGCCTTTGGCACTCTCCGGAATTTCAACAGGACTGTGCAAAGGCGCCCAATCTTTGAGATTGATGTTGCCGGGCTGGTCAACCTGCCCGCACAGTGCATCCAAAATGTAGCATGCACGACCCGCATCTGCTCCATTGGTGTAATAGCCAGAGCCTTTGAAAATGGCAGACATAGAGGGCTTGGTAAGAGCGAATTGACGAGCCAGCCTTTGAATGGTGCTAGCCGCTACTCCGCAAATATTTTCTGCCCATTGAGGTGTGTATCCATGCTTTTGCAGGTGCTCTTTGAAACCATCAAAGCCAACACAATATTTTGTAACAAATTGTTTATCGTACAAATTTTCTTCAATGATCACGTTGCACATGGCCAAAGCCATGGCACCATCTGTCCCTGGTCGAATTGGGATCCACTCGTCTGCTTTTTGAGCAGTTTCGGTAAAAGCTGGGTCAATCACCACCAGTTTGCACCCTCGTTTCTTGGCCTCGATCAAAGCCCTGCTTTCCCATAAACCTTGGTTTGCTCCAAGCATGTTCATGCCCCACAAAATCACATATTTTGAATTTGCAAAATCATGCATTGGAAAAACGTGACCGAACAAAGTCAAGCAAGCGGATCTGCGATCTTGCTCGCAACCAGACGTATGGCTATACATGTTAGGAGACCCGTACAGATCTCCTAAAAGGTGCCGATAAAACTGTGTATTGGGGTCGTGATGGCAAGTCAAGGCCAAGGCTTCAGGACCCCATTTTTCACGAATTTCTTTGAGCTTTGTGGCAATGAACTCAAATGCCTCATCCCAAGTCACACGACGAAACGTACCTGGTTGACCCTTGGGGTTTGTTCGCAGCAGAGGGTATTTCAGCCGATCTGGGTCACGTGATACCCACCAACTTGCCATGCCTTTTGCACAACGAGACCCTATATTATTGGGTGCTTCAGAATTACCTTTTTGATAAACAATTTTTTCATCACGTACATACACTTCCGTAGGGCACTGCCAGGGGCATGTGTAGCAAAAACTTTTGATCAGTTTTGCGCCCTTTATTTCAGCCAAACGAGCGCCCAAATCCTGCGTCTTCGAACTCATGGCTTATCTCCTTGTGAGCCCCATTGAATGCAGCTGTTAAAAACACAGCTTTTATGATCTCAAAAATTCTTTCTCCAACAATCAATTGGAGACAAGAAGAAGTATTAGCTTATCAGAGCACATCAGCAAAGTACCGCAAAACTCATGCGTCAAACGCATTGCTGCATTGCAAGTTATAGGTACGTATTGACACAAAATTATCGATAAATTGATTCCGACGCTACCATCAAATAGGCAGCCTATTTTCTGATTTGACGATCGACTCAAACTCAAAAACACGAACCAAGCTCATGCCTCTCTGCTCTTGGTTATTCAAATCAGGCACTTTGTATTGCGCCAATTCATGCAACCCTGGTCGGGGTAAAAAAGCTCTTCCCAAGTCCCCTAGAAAAACCTTTACTCCGCTTTGGCTAAGCTCTTTGAGCCAAGTCGTCATCCGAAGAGCGAGAAAGCGCTCGTACCAAAGATCTGCTGCTAAAACAACATCCCATTGATCACCTTGAGTGCCAATTAAGTCGGAACAAATTGTTTTCAACTGCACGCCATTGACATGCGCATTAATCATCACAGTTCTACAAGCATGTATGTCAATGTCAGCAACCTGTACAGTTCTGGCTCCAGCCTTTGCTGCGGCAATTGCGCATAATCCCGATCCTGAACCAACATCTAAAACTCTCAATCCGGCGACAAACTTCGGATTGTCCAAAATATACCTAGCAAGGGCCTGACCGCCGGGCCACACTTGTGACCAATAGGGCGGCGGAAGTCCCTGCTGCTGAACATACTGCTCATGATATGACCAAGTCTGATCTAAGTCCTTGCCTAAGTGAAGCTTAATTTCAGAACACAAATAAGTTTGTGTAAGTGGGGCAACCCGGCTCAAAAAAGCTTGCAAGCTTTCAGATTGCTCAGCGATAGTCATAGTTCTTTAGCCACATATTGAGATTTTGCACCCACAGGGGCTACATAGAGTATGTACAGCAGATTTGCATGGCAGGTATGCATTTAAAACGGGGAATATCCATTTTACCTACAGGGTAACATCTCGTTTCAAATTCATAGATACAGCCGAGTATTCGTAGACTGAGTAGAATTAAAAAA
>Ga0214919_10002800_pt1 | contig 26998 bp, 25 predicted proteins | sample LL1503_MetaG_FD_177994 | JGI IMG/M metagenome (GOLD analysis project Ga0214919, IMG submission 177994) | Freshwater microbial communities from Lake Lanier, Atlanta, Georgia, United States - LL-1503 | ecosystem: Environmental > Aquatic > Freshwater > Lake | place: USA: Georgia | collected...
AATCGTAGTTCCAGCGATGTCAACATCAACCTTGGCCTGACGGAAAAGCCCACCGACCGGCGCTTCGCTGCGCAACATCTCTTCGACGAAGGCCTCGATCAGCTCGGGCTGTTGACGGAGACGGTTTTGCAGGTCTGGGTTCTCGGCCAAACAACGGATCATGTTGGAAATCAAGTTGGTCGTTGTCTCATTTCCTGCGACCAAGAATTGCTGCAACATGCCGAGCTGCTCGTCATCAGTCAGTTCTTCGCCATCAATCTGAGCATTAGCAATATCGCACAAGAGATCTCCGGTGGGGTTGGCCTTGCGAGCTGCAATCTGCGCTAAGAAATACTCGGTGAATTCTTTGGTGGAAATCAAAAAACCTCGTACTTGTTCAACAGACGGCGAATGGTTGCCTACTGGCATCACGATGTCGTCGGACCAACGCTTGAACGTTGCCAGATCTTCACCAGCCACGCCAAGAGCGATCGCAATGATCGTCATGGGTACGCCGACGGTAAACGTTCGCAAAATGTCGGTCTGCCCATTGGCCTGCAAATCTTGCTTGACTCCTGCCAAGAGTTTGAGTGCCACCTCGGTGATTGTCGGCTCCATTGCCCGAATACGGTCGGGGCGAAACGCTGGATTCACCAATTTGCGCTGGCGGCGATGATCAGGCGGATCGGCGTTCAGCAAAACCGCGACTCGACCTCGGGTCATCGTGTTAGATCCCAATAGCGCCGCCATGTCTGGCTCTTGCATGAGTTGCATGATGCCGTTCATCAATGCCTCGCCAGCCGCCTGTGGGCCAGTGGGACTCAAACTCGAGAAACGGTCAGTGTCGCGCAGAATGGCTCGCACATCGTCGTAACGCGTAATGATCCAGGCGCCTAGATCGGCATTGAATTGAACCCCATCTTGAGCTCGCAACCCCGCGAAGATCGGGTACGGACACGCAATGGCCGCCTGCTTGCGGTGAATCAGGTCATCAATCACTAATGATTCGCTCATTGCAGTTCTCTTTTCGTGAACTAAATCGACGTTGGGTCTATTCACAAACTAATCGGTGGATTAGTTTGTGTACATACCCGTGGGGACGGGTCTGATTGCTCTTACAGGGGGAAACATGTCGACAACTGCCGATCACGAAATTTCAACACACCTATCTTTTTGCCGCTTTTGCCATGCCAGTTGCCCGATCGAAGTCGATGTCCAAGAAGGTCGTGCTGTTGCTATACGTGGAGTCGCCGATGACCCCATCTTTGCTGGATACACCTGTATCAAGGGTCGTCAAATTCCTGAACAAATGACTCATCCCTCACGCTTGCTCAGTTCGTTACGCCGCCGTCCCGATGGAACCTTCGAAGAGATCTCCTCGACATCAGCCATGGATGAAATCGGCGCCAAGTTACGCCAGATCGTTGATACCTACGGACCACGTGCCGTCGCGTCTTATACGGGAACTGGTGGATACCAAAACTCTCTGGCCGTGCCAGCAGCCCGAGCATTCCATCAAGGCTTCGACTCCCCCAGTTTTTATACGTCGGTCACCATTGATCAGCCAGCAAAATCAACAGCGCCGTTTCGCGTGGGTATTTGGGAAGCGGGTTATCACAACTTCAGTGATGCCGAAGTGTTGCTCGCAATTGGCTACAACCCGATGGTGTCAAGCTTTGGACCAGTTGGCGGACTTCAAGGAACAAACCCTTACGTCGTGTTACGTGAAGCCAAAAAACGTGGGATGAAATTGATCGTTATTGATCCTCGTCGCACTGAGTTCGCATCGCAAGCCGATATTCACTTGGCACCCAAACCAGGTGAAGACCCCACGTTGATGGCCGGCATCTTGAAGGTTGTTATTGATGAAGGTTTATTTGATCACGAATTCTGTGATCAGTGGGTTGCCGATTTACCCCAACTCGCCGATGCCGTATCTGCGTTCACCCTTGAATACGTAGCGCAACGTTGTGATGTTCCAGCCGATGACATCGTTGCCGCGGCACGTATGTTTGCATCGGCCAAGAAGGGATCAAGCGGAACAGGCACTGGTCCCTCAATGGCTCCGCACTCTGGCCTCACTGAACATCTCTCGATTGCCCTCAACACCATTTGTGGCCGCGTGAATCGCGAAGGAGACAAGCTCGAAAGTGGTTACTTCTTGTATCCCGAAACACCCCGTCGTGCTCAAGTACACGCTGCTCGCCTCGCTGCATCAGGAGCGCCGTCACGTATGCGCAATCTGCGTGGTATTCGTGGCGAGATGCTGACAACAACTTTGGCTGAAGAGATCTTGACTCCAGGCGAAGGACAAGTGCGCGCGCTCATCGTGAGCGGTGGCAATCCAGTTGTTGCGTGGCCCGATCAAGAACTCACGCTCAAGGCGATGAAAGATCTTGAATTGCTCGTCGTGATTGATCACCGCATGTCTTCGACTGCCGAGTTCGCCCATTACGTCGTTGCACCAACTCTCTCGCTTGAACGAGCAGATATTCCTCACTTGATGGATCGCTGGTTCCGCGCTCCGTACACCAACTACACCGATGCCATCACCGAACGTGAAGGTGATGTGTTGAATGAATGGGAAGTGTTCTGGGAACTTGCCAAGCGCATGGGAACAACGCTCCCCTTCGCAGGTGGTCAGACTCCTATGGATGTGCGCCCAACCGATGATCAAATGATCGACCTCGCCTATGCCGGCTCACGGATGCCTATGGATGAAGTTCGTGCCAACCGCAGGAAAGTTCACCCCGACAAGATCATGACTGTCTCAGCAGCCGATCCCGATTGCACTGCGAAGTTCACGGTTGCACCTGACGACATCGTTGCAGAGATGAAAGAAATCGTTGTCGAGGGAGATGGCGCAGCCGCTCTCGGCATTGATCCTTCACTGTATCCGTTCCGCCTCGTCAGCCGCCGCCTAAAGCATGTCTTGAACTCATACGGGTCAGACCTGTCGGTTCTCGGCGCTAAAGGTTCATCAAACTCGGCGTATATGAACCCTGACGACATGAAAGATCTCGATCTTGTCGATGGTGATCTCATTGAGATCTTCTCACCACGAGCTTCTGTGCAGGGTCTCGTTGAGTCTGCACCTGATGTTCGCCGTGGAGTGATCTCAATGGCCCATTCATGGGGTGGTTCTTCGCTCACCGACGAAAAGGTGCGCGACATCGGATCACCAACAAGCCGACTTGTCTCTGTTGACAAGGGTTACGATCGCATCAACGGCATGGTCGTGCAAAGTGCCATTCCAGTACGTATCGCAGTCGTCGAACACATCAACCGCTGAGTTCAAAACCGCTGAATTCACGACAAAGGAGACAATCCATGGCACGCATCAATGTTCCAGACGGAGAAGGTTTAGAAGCACATCGCATGTGGAAGTTGGCTCCCCATATGGGAGCCGGCATGAGCGCGATGAGCGAAGCCGTGTACGTCAAGTCGAGTTTGAGTGTTCGCGAACGTGAAGTTGCGCGTATGAGAATCGCTCAACTCAATCAATGCGTCGTTTGACTGAATACTCGAGCTGCATCGGCGATGCAGCAAGGATTAAGTGACGAGAACTACAACTCTGTTCAGCATTACCACGATCACCCCGACTTCACTGAACGCGAGCGTCTCGCTGCCGAATACGCAGAACGATTTGCGATCGATCACACTTCTGTTGATGATGAACTTTGGGGACGCTTGCAAAGCGTGTACAGCGATCCCGAGTTACTTGAACTCACGATGACGATTGGTTTTTGTGTCGGCATGGGACGTGCCTTCCAAGTTTTAGATGTGGCGCGCGACTTTGACATATTGTGGAGTCGCGAACCCGACTCAACCCCTCCTCAAACTAAGGAATAGTGATGACACCTCTTGAAACAGTGAATGCCTTCATTCAGGCACTTGAAAACCGCAATGTTGATGCGGCTATTGCGCTTGTCAGTGACAACTGCGAATACGACAATGTGCCGATGGGCAAAGTGTTCGGGCCCGAAGCAATTTCATCGATGCTCAAGCCGATGATCGAAGGATGCAGCGAAGTTGCCTGGCCTGTGCATCGCGAGGCTGCGACTGGAAACTACGTGTTCAACGAGCGCACCGACAAGTTCCATATGCCTTTTGGCTGGCTGGAAATGCCCGTGACGGGTGTGTGGGAAGTTGTCGACGGCAAGATCACCCTGTGGCGCGACTACTTCGACCTTCAGACCTACATGAAACAACTACCAACTACTAAGTAGAAGTTAGTTAGTGGGTTTCTCCGAGGTAACTCGCCTGGATGAGACTGCGGTCCTTAGCCATCTCGGCAGCGTTGCCTTCCATCGCCAATTGACCGTGACTTAACACGTACGCCCGATCGGCAACCTGCAACGCCATGTGCACGTGCTGTTCAACGAGTAAGACACCGGCACCGGTTTCATCAGCGATCGTTCGCAGAATCGGCAACAGACGTTCGACGATGATCGGCGCGAGACCGAGACTCATTTCGTCCACCATCAGCAGCTTCGGATTCACCGTGAGCGCACGAGCCATTGCGAGCATCTGCTGTTCTCCACCAGACAACAAGCCGGCACGGCGATCGAGGATCGCTTCAAGAGCTGGGAAGTAACCGAGGGCCTTCTTAATATCCGAGGCTCCCTTTGCTGCACCCAACTTCAAGTTCTCGGCCACGGTCAACTGATAGAACAACGCGCGTCCCTCGGGAACATGGGCAAGCCCATCACGAGCAATCATGTGTGGTCGGCGACCCTTGATTGATTTTCCGAAAACTTCGATGTCTCCAGAAATGATCGGCACGAGGCCCGAAGTGGTGAGCAACGTCGTGGTCTTTCCTGCACCGTTTGGTCCGAGAAGTGCAACGACTTCACCCGGATTAACGGTGAGATTCAATCCACGCACAACCGAAACACCGTTGTACCCAGTATTGAGATCCCTAATTTCAAGTAAAGCCGACATCAGTGTCCCCCCTCAGTTGCACTGCTTCCGAGGTAAGCCTCGATGACCTTTGGATCATTCTTAATTTGCGCTGGAGTTCCTTCGGCGATCTTGACACCGAATTCGATGACGTAGATGTAATCGCACACTTCAAGTACCAAGCCCATGTCGTGGTCAACCAAGAAAATCGTGAGTCCAGCATCAATAATGCTGCGGAGGCGCTGGCCGAGCTCTTGGGACTCGCCAGTGTCCAAACCTGCCGCGGGTTCGTCCATACACACGAGTTCGGGACGAGCAGCCAGTGCTCGTGCTGCCGAGACCAACTTGCGTTGACCTTGACTGATTTCATTTGGATACTTCTTGGCCAAATCGCCGATACCAAGAACTTCAAAAGCGAAGTCGACTCCGCTGTGATCGCGTTTACGACCTGGACGAACGAGGTCGGCCAAGAAGCTCTTGGCAGTCTGTCGTTCGGCGGCCACTTGGATGTTCTCTTCGATGGTGAGATCGTCAAAGAGTTCAAGCGACTGCCAGGTACGACCAAGTCCTAAACGGGCACGATCGTGCACCGGCATGGAATTGATTTCGGTTCCTTTGAAATCAATACGACCCGTCGTTGGTACGAAACCAGTAATGCCGTCAATAAAAGTTGTCTTACCGGCACCATTTGGTCCGATCAGACCGACGAGTTTTCCTTTTTCGACCGTGATGTCGACATTGTTGACGGCCCGCAGACCACCAAATGTCACCGACATTCCCGATGTTGTTAATAGGTTCATGTAGCCCCCTCAATTTCCCTATTCAATTCTTCTTGCTGTTTCAATAATGCTGCTGTTCGTGCCTGACGTTCTGCGCGTTGGATTGCTAATAGTCGAGGCGTGCCAGCGATACCTTCCGGATTTCGCACTGCTGTCACAATAAGCCCGATGCCGCCTATCAACGTTGCATAGGCGGGGTCAATATGCAAGATATTTTCTAAGAAATTGAAGTTCAGACCGTTCGGGGCGATGATTCCAGCCACCACTGCCCCACTCACACTGGCGATACCACCAAGGTATGCGAAAGCCAAGAAGGTCAATGAGGCAAAGGCGCCGAAATATTGGGGAGTCACTGATCCAAAGCGATAACCAGATAGTGCTCCACCCATACCAGCAATGAACGCCGACAAGCCGAATGCCAGAACTTTCGCACTCGCCACATTGATACCCGTCGCAGCAGCTGCACGTTCGTTACTACGAACTGCCAAGAACTGTCGACCTGTCGCTGAACGCCGCACATTGACCACCATGAGGCACATCACCACAACGATGATTAAGCACACCACGCCAAACCACACGTTGGGCGGAATGTCGTCTTTTGCCTTGAGGCCGAAGACTTTGAGATTGGTGTTGTTGGGCCCGAAATCTTTTCCGCCAATCTTGGGCGGTGGCACTTTCAGTGCACCAGATTCACCAGCAAAGGTCTTGTTCTTAAAGACCAGCTGTTCGATAGCGACTGCCGCTGACAAAGTAATGACTGCCAAGTTAACTCCACGAACGCGCAGCGCTGGAATAGCAATCAAAGATCCGAAAACTGCCGCGACCAAAGCTCCAATCACTGGACCAACCGGGAAAGGAAGATCGGAGAAATACTTCGACAAGAAGAATCCTGCAGTTCCTGCTATCGCCATTTGCGCTAAAGAAATTTGCCCGACAAAACCTACGAGCACAACAAGCGACAAAGAAATCACAATCGCGACCAAAGTATTGATTGTTGATTGACGCCAGTCGTAATTGAATCCGAACAGAAGAACAAGAGTTGCTACTGAACCAAGAACTGTGAGTGGCAATACTTTTCGGGGCCTCACCGCAAACGGCATTCGTCCAAGCGTCACCGCTCCTCGAACTGGCAACGACTTACCACGTACAAACATTGCGATCACGATGATGATGAAAGGCAAAGCTTGCACTAATCCTGGAGCGGGCAATACACCACGCGGGAACCAGGTTTGAGCGCCTTGATATTGAATCCACGCTTGAACCATCGCGATGCCAATTCCGGCGAAGACGGTGATTCCAAAAGAAGAGAAGCTCGCTAAAAGTGCCGCGCCAAGAGCGGGCACAATTAACAACGGCATCGTGATGGTGTCCAAGTTCGTAATCGGTGAGGCCAAAACACCGAGCATGCCGGCGATCACTGTGGAGATGACCCAGTTTGAACCAGCCAAGAAATCAGGGGAAAAACCAAGAACGATTGCACCCTTTTCATTTTCAGCTGCAGCGCGTGTCGCTAGTCCGAAACGGGTGTATTTGAATACCGCCCACAAAGCAATTGCGACTGCCACAACGATTACAACTAAGAACAACTGATTGTTTGGGATCGCACCTAAATCTCCAGGAAGTTTGACTTTTCCTTTGGGAAGTGGAAGCTGAATTCCGGTCTTCACTGTTTCGCCAAAACGCAGCCGTACAAATTCTTGAAGAACGACAAAGAGTCCAACGCTCGTCACAACCTTGGCCAAAACTGGCGCATTACGAAGAGGGCGGAAAATCACAAAGTGCAAAAACAGCCCGAGAAGAATCGAAATGACCATCGCCGCGGCAAGTGCCGCTGGCAAGGTCAAACGATCACCCGGCAGATCGATAACAGTCGGCCAGTTGGGAAGATCAATGTTTTTAGCCGAACCGTTAAACGCGTTGACAACAATTTCAATCAGCGCCAACGGGTTAGGCAACGGCGGAATGTACAACTTGCCTTCAAATCGAAGACCATAGAACCAATATGCAACAAAGATTGTCACGACACCGTTGGCGAAGTTCACAACACCAGAACCACGGAAGGTCAACACCACACCCAACGCAATTGCGGCAATGAGCGCACCGGTACCAACGTTTGAAAACATTGGTGCTAACTGTTTCGCATCGGTCACGTACATCAAGGCGAAGATCGCCACTACCACCAATGCTGCAACGACACCCTTGCGTTGCTTAGCGAATTTCACCAAAGTTTCCACAGTTAACTCCTGTTACTCATTTTGACTAACAAAGAGGGTGTGGTGCATCTTGCGATCCACCACACCCTCTGTCGTTGAGTCACCCTCAGGTAACTCAACGATGACTCAACCTAATTCGGCTTGAGCGTCAACTGGCTTGCCGTTGAAACCATCCATGATGGAAACATAGTCAGCACCCTGCTGCTGCTGGACACCAATCTGGAAGCCGCAAAGACTCGGGAATGTCGGGTTACCGCCGCACTTCTGCGGACCAACGACGCCCCAGCCTGGACCAGTGAAGGCCTTAGCAGCTGTACGGAATCCTTCAGCATCAGCCGCTCCGCCATTGGCGAACTGAGCGATGGTCATCAAAGTTCCAAATGTCGGGCCACCGAAACCGGTGTATTCAAGAGTTTCTGCATCCATACCTTCGGTTGCGGCATACGCGAAAACAGCTTCGATATAAGCGTCAATATCTGCGTTGCCAGGAATCTCGTACGAGTAGCCATAACCACCGAAGTACCAGCCGTCAGGCAACTTGGCATCGATGCCGAGTTCCTGGAGGTGGGTCTGCATTGGCACACCGAAGCAGAGACCAGTTGTGACAACTGTGGTCTCAATTTCAAGGGTCTTCAACGCGTCATAAACCGCGATACAACTACCAACAGTCACCAACGGGTAGAAGACATCAGCGTCTTGCGCACCAGCAGCCTGAATGAGGCTCGCCATTTCGGTTGCGCCTGCAGTGTCGGCAGCAGCAACGCCAGTGACTTCAACGCCAAGACTTTCAAATACGGGCTTAGTCAACATGTTGAATGCAACCTGGCCAGACGGGTTGTCACCATAAACAACGGCGACCTTCTTGATGTCTTTACCTTCAAGTTCACCGAGGTACTTGGCAATGAACACTGTCAAACCACCAACAACTCCAGGTGCACCAGGTGTGAACGCGTATGCATCAGTAGCAAGGAACTCTGGCGTAGTCAATGGGTTCGAAATGAATACCGGCTTTTTACCAGCAAGGCCGTCCAACAACGGAGCGTTTCCATTCAACATGGCGCCAGCCAAAACAACCGAGACCTTGTCATTGGCGAGCATTTCTTGCGCGCACTTCTGACCATCTTCTTCTTTGGTGATGATGCACTTAGCGAGTTCAATTGGACGTCCACCGATACCACCGAGGAAGTTGTTGATATACCACACTGCGGCGTCGACACCGATTGTTGCTTCGGGGAAGCCCGGTGTTCCACCTTCTTGGTTGACATAACCCACAACGTAGGGGTCGGTGCCTGTAGCAGCACCGGCGGTACCACCGGTGTATTCAACTGCGTGCGCCTGATTCTCAGCCGAGATCGGCGAGTCTGCAGGAGCATCTGTTGCTGCAGGAGCGTCAGAGCCTGACGGATCGGTAGCCGGAGCTTCCGTTGCAGGAGCATTCGTTGTTGTCGATGAATCTTCGCTGCAAGCGCCAACAAGCAAACCTGCGATAGCCAAGCCAGCGACAAAGCTGATCTTTCTATTCCTCATAAGTATCCCCCTATGGATGACCTCGAGCTCCGGATGGAAACTCGCACTGTGAAGCCTGCCACACCGACATCGCCTGTTCAAATACCACGACGAACTATCAGGACTATTTCTTTAACGGGGTTTTCTTATGAATTTTTAGAGTCTCCCGACTCGCGGTAATCGCCAAAGGCCGCATCTCGTTCGCTCAAGGCAGCAGTGACACCCTTAGTGACAAAAGATTGCATGTACTCCATCGATGATGGTTGATGAAAACCGAGTGCCTGAATTTCGGCAGTCGCTCGAATACCTGAACGAATGCCCATCACGTCCATCGCGCGGTGAGCGGCTCGCTTATTGAGTGCCAACAGATCTGCAGGTATTTTCGCTATCCGTTCGGCCATCGCCAAAACTGCCCCATCTAGTTCATCTGCCGGATGGGCCCGGTTAGCAAACCCATAGGTCACTGCCTCAACCCCACTCATTGAGTCGCCAGTCAATAAAGCTTCCATACCGCGACGCAAACCCATCATCCAGGTTTGCCACTGCATATCTGGAGGAGACATCAATCGAACTGGCGGATAGCCAATCTTCGCGTCTTCAGCGACGTACACGAGGTCGCATGCAGTAGCCAATTCGGTGCCGCCAGCCAGACAATAACCATGCACTTGACCAATGATGGGCGTCGACATATCCCACATTTCGAACCAGTTATTCACGACATGACGCGACCACCAGCCATCTGCTCGTGAAATTGACCGTTCGACATCGCTGTTGGGCGAGCCGAGGTCGTACCCCGCACAAAACGCCGAGCCTGCGCCGCGAATGATCATCACCGACACATCACGCGCTTTATCGCCCTCACGCAACGCCTCAAACAGGGCACCACGTAAATCATCGTTCAGCGCGTTGCGCTTGTCAGGTCTGTTCAAAGTGAATCGACGAACCTTCGGCAATGGATTGTCAATTAACAACACTGGGTCAGACATGTGACTCTCCTACTTTGATTTCTTACTTCTCCCAGTAGGGAGCGCGCAGTTTGCGCTTGTTGATTTTGCCCATGGTGTTACGACCAAGGTCTTCAACAAATTCAATGGTGCGGGGGCATTTGAAGTGACTCAAACGCTCGCGGCAGAAAGCCAGTACTTCTTTGGCGTCTGGAGGATTCTTCAGATCACGCGGAATCGCGAGCGCCTTCAGCTCTTCGCCCATTTCAGCGTGAGGAATTCCGATGCAGGCGACGTCTAAGAGATCGGGATGTTGCACCAAGACTTGTTCCGCTTCGGCTGGATAGATATTGACTCCACCCGATACAACCATGTCACTAAAGCGATCGGTGATGTACACGAATCCGCCGTCGTTGACATAACCGATTTCACCAAGAGTGAATACGCCTGGCGCGATATTGGCAGCCTTGGTCTTTTCGGCATCATTCGGATAGATCACACCGCGACCTGTTGCGTCCTTGAAGAACAAGCGGCCTTCTGTATTGGCCGGCAACTCGTTGCCGTCATCGTCTAGAACGATGACCGAGAATGGCGGAACGGGACGACCGACCGAACCAGGGTTCTCGAGCCAATCAGCACTGGAGATTTGACAGGTCGTACCGACTTCGGTCGCACCGTACGCGTCAGTGAAGATCAAACCCCACCAATCAATCATCGAACGCTTGATATCAACCGGACACGACGCACCAGTGTGAGCAACCAGCTTCATCGATGACACGTCGTACTTAGCCTTCACCGCTTCGGGCAAAGCCAACAAACGCACGAAGTGAGTTGGAACCATCACCGAAGATTCGGTCTTGTACGTGTCAATGGCAGCAAGAGTTTGCTCCGCATCAAACTTGGCGAGAATCACCATCGGTACTCCGCGCACGAGCAAACGCATCCCGTTCAACGGACCGGTGTGATACATCGGACCAACAACTAAGTGAGTTCCGTATTCGGCGAAGCGATTCGATTTCATACCTTCAAGGTGTTCACCCATCGTTGAACCGCCTGCAAACATCGTCGGTGGAAGTTCGGTGCCTTTCGGACGTCCAGTAGTACCAGACGTGTACAAAAGGTTGGCTCGAGGCTTCACGTCAAGAGACGGATCACTCGGATCTCCTTGCGCGAGCCAATCGTTCCAATTCGTGACCTCGGGGTGCGACACATCCCAACCGACAATGATGAGAGATGCACCTTCAGACCGAGCGATTTTGGCGGCTTCGACACCACGCTCAAGAGTTTCTGGACCGACGAACAAAATGCGTGACTCAGAATCAACCAAGATATACGCAGCTTCTTCGGCGGTGAGGTGAAAGTTAACCGGAACCGTTGAGGCGCTTCCTAAGAGGCAGCCCAAATGTGAAAATGCGGTCTCAGCAGCGTTCTCAGCAAAAACGGCGACGCGACGCTTCGGACCAAGATCGGCCGAAAGAGCGTTGTTGGCGGTGCGATTAAGAATGTCTCCAACTTGTGCCCAGGAAAAGGCTCGATTGGGATCACGAACCGCGATTTCTTCGGGACGTTCACGGGCGAGATCGGATGCAAAAACAGGCATGAGACGAAACTACGAGATTTCAGACGTCAGCAACAATGCCACGAGCAATCAATTGCTCTTTATCGTTCGTAAAGTTCGCCGAAAGATCGGCGGGACCGCCATAGTGCACCTGCAAGAAGCGACGCGTGAACAGCCATTGGCCATTCACCTTGGCGTACGCATCATCGTAATGAGCGAGCAAAATCCCCGAATCGCCATTAGCCCGACGCATTCTTTCGCTGATTGCCCAACGCCCCGTCGCCTCATTACGCGTAGCACCCGCCCATGCATCACCGTTATGAACAGTTTGTACGACCGAAGAAATACCGCCCATCGCGGCATACCACAGTTTGAGAATCGCCTCTTTACCCTCAACCAAACGACCTCCGCCCAAATCCCACACCGCGTCATCGGTCCAACAACTTCCCCACTGCACTCCGTTGCGATGAATCACCGCATCGGCGTACCGATTAATGAGACGCTGGATATTGACATAATCTTCGACGCTGACGGGAGTGAGTTCGCTCATAGCCATTATTTCTAGCCGAGCGAGAAGCCCTGACACGATGCCAGATAGATCGACGCCAGCCTTCCGCTGATTTACAGCCGATCTATTTGCGACAAGATGAGGAATATGAGTTCTGATCTTGATCTCACGAAAATGACTTTGCTCGACTCAGATATTTCTGACTGCCCTTACGACGCCTATGGGAAGCTCCGCTCCGAAGCGCCGGCGTGGCGCGACAACGCAACCGGAATGTACGTCATCACGCGCTATGAAGATGTGCGAATGGTGCTGAGCGACACTGAACGCTTCACTAGCGCCCGCCACCGCGGTCGCGTTGACCCACGGTCAGCCAAGATCAAAGCAATGTACGAACAAGATGGCTGGGTGCCCGGCGCAACGCTCGCCGCCCGCGATGATCCAGAACACCGCGAAATGCGCGGCCTCTTCAATCATGCGTTTCGCCCATCACGTATCAAAGAGATGGATCCATTCATCGAAGAACTTGCTCATCAACTCATCGACGATTTTATTGAATCCGGCACATGCGATTGGGTTCGATCATTTGCGATTCCGCTGCCCCTCATTGTCATTGGACGACAAATGGGCGCCCGCGATGAGGACATGTGGCAAATCAAAGCTTGGACCGACGCCTGGGTGCAACGTCTCGGGATGATGCAATCTGACGACGAGGCTTTTTGGTCGACCGAGCAAGAGATTGAAGCTCAGCACTATTTCCAACCAATCTTCGAGCGCTTGCGTCAGCAACCGGACAACACTTTGTTGAGTGATTTGGTCAACACCGTCATTCCCGAATGGGGACGCACACTCACTGACAATGAGCTTCACGCCGAAATGATGGCCGACACATTTGTGGGTGGATCAGAGACAACAACTAACGCGCTATCTGAAGGCGTTCGACTATTAATTGCGAATCCTGAGCAATGGGCGCTTCTCAAGTCTGATCCCGACAAATATGTTCCCCTTCTTGCCGAGGAAGTGCTTCGCCTAGAAGGACCCGTGCAAGGACTGTTTCGCTCAACGACTCAAGAAGTTGAACTTCATGGCGTCACGATTCCGGCAGGGGCAGTCATCAATGTGCGTTACGCCGCCGCAAATCGCGACGACAATCAGTTTGAGTGTCCTGCCGACATGGATCTCAATCGCGACAATGTACGTAGTCACTTATCGTTCGGTTTTGGAACCCATTTTTGTCTGGGAGCACCACTCGCCCGACGAGAACTCATTATTGGGTTTCGCGCTCTTGTTGATCGAGTAGATGAGATGTGGTTTATTGATGGCGAAAATGATTTCCGCCATCACCCAAATTTCTGTCTGCGGTCACTCAAGCATTTGAATATCGGGTTTACAAAAGCGACTTCATAACTGCTTGCCTCATAGGCAGAACTATTTCAGGGCGTCAGGTTTCAAGGTCGGGCGAGGTACGCATCGACCGTTTGATGCAGATGCCTAGCGCGAATCTCTTGGTAATTGCCCGAGACCTGCGATGTTCTCATGCTGCCCTTGAAACCACGGGTCTGGGCAGCCATATTGTCGGTGTCTTGGTCATAGACATAGCCCAGGCCTTGGTCGATACCGGGCGCCGACATGTAGCTCTCATGAATGTCAATATCGTAGGGCTGTGCGGGAGGTGGCGGGGCTTGGCCGTCGGCGGGGAACCGTAAGAACAACAAGTCGAATGTGCACTCATCTGGATTGGTTGGGTGTGGAAGGAATCGATACACCATCGGCTTATGAGCACCGGGGAAAAAGAAACCGTTAGGAAAAACGAAGTACTCAATCGAGTCAATCGTTTCACTCACTTTAAAGTCTGAAAAATCATGGCCATATTTTTCTTTCAACTGCTGCTGTACAAACGCTGAATACACGTCGCGCGCAGTGTGACCCTCTGGAACCTGAGGAATATTGACTCCCCCGGCAAACTTGCGACCAATCATAAAATTAAGAATTTCTTGTTCTGATTGTTGTGCTGCAATGTGGGGACTCTGTGAGCCAGACGTATGCATAAACCGCGACACATGCTCGCCAAAGACGTCATACTGAGCGTTCGCATCACCAGTGGCACGAAGTGCTTCAGGGTGTGTCTTAAACACGTGATAGGCCTCCAGGAAAGCCTCCATCGCCGCTTTCCAGTTTGCTGGCAATCGCTTGCGGACATGGATTTCGATGTATCGCTGCGAGAGATCCCATGTACCAGTGAAATGCCTTGTCATGACCCCGAGATATTCATGCAGTGGCTGAGCGTGCGGATCAAAATTCACAAAAACAAAGCCACCCCAGGTGTCGACTTGGATCTCGGGTAACTCAAAGTCTTCGTCTTTGACATGAGGGAAATCCCAGCGACACGGAATCGTCGCTAATTTGCCAGAGGTAGACCACGCCCATCCATGAAAAGGACAAGTAAATCGATTGGCGTGCCCCGTTGTGTTTGAAGGTTTGAGTTGAGTTCCTCTGTGCAGACAAAAGTTGTTAAACGCACGAATTTTCATGTCAGCAGAACGAACAATCAGAATCGACCGATCCCCTATGTCGTAGACATGGAAGTCACCTTCGTTTGGAATATGTTCTTCGCGACACGCCCACTGCCATGTTCGAGACCACACTCGGTCGAACTCCGACTTTAAGAACTCCTCTGATGTGTAACGATCAAAGCCAATTGGCTCATCGCCACGAAACTCATACTCGCTCTCAAGCATTTGCGGGGGCACCCCACCAATATCGCGCACAACAATGTCGCGATAGCTCGGCCCCGGGCAACGCTCTTGATCCGCCGCCATTACTACTTGATCCCCACTGCTTTCACAGTGCAAGGTTATCACGCTTCGCAGTATGGTTAAATATTCGGTTGGCTGGAGGAAACGTGGCACATCATGCATACGGGGTTGGATCAGGTGGCATCGCCGGCGTCGGCTCGCGCCAAACAATATTGGCGTACTACAGCATGCGCGGCGTCGATTTTGAGCAACGAGTAGCAGCCGCATCGGCTGCTGGCTTTGATGGCATCGGATTTGGAGTGGGCGAATACTTACAACTGCGTGCGAATGGAACGAGTGACGACGACTTCAAGCAAATGCTGTCTCGACACAACATTCGCATTCTTGAACTTGAAGCTCTTCGACTCGTCGACGACAAGTCAGCGCTTGATTTTGAACATGTGGCCAGAACATTCGGAGCAGAGCGCATACAAGTCATCGCACCATTTGGTACGAACAAAGACATTGACCTTGATGTAGCAGCGCAATGGCTCGGCGCCTTAGCAGAACGCACTGCTGACGCTGACGTGCACTATGCACTTGAGTTTTTGCCGCCAACAAAGGTTCCAGACATTGCAACTGCACAGAATTTTGTTCGCCGAAGTGGGCATCCAAATGTTGGTCTCTGCGTTGACACATGGCATGTATTCCGCGGTGCTGGCGTGTCGTCGCTCGCGGATCTTGATTATTCACTGGTCAAGAATATTCAAGTTGATGACGGAACAATGACGCCAAGCATGGACGACTACATTCAGGATTGCATCCACAATCGTGAGCTTCTCGGTGCAGGCGAATTTGATCTCCAACAGTTCTTTGAACGTACGCCGCCTAACGCTCCTATCAGTGTCGAGATCATCGACGATGATCTCGATCTGATTCCGGCTTTTGAGCGTGCTCAACTTCAGGCGTCATCTCTACAACGCTTAATGGCGCGCCGCGATCGGCAAGACTGACAGTCAAGAGTCTTTCTCAGCGTACGGAGCCACCATGATCCATGACTATTCATCACGAACCTTGAACGATCTCAACTCGCTCGTCGGAAAACGAGCCGTTGTCACTGGCGGAGCTAGGGGAATCGGCGCGGCAACTGTTGCACGGCTTGCCGAAGCCGGAGCCGACGTACTCGTGACCGATATTGATGAAGCTGGAGCAGCAGCAACGGCAATAACTGTTGCAGCGCAAACTGGACGAAAAGTACTCAGCACCCGTATCGACATCGGCGATACATTGACAATCATCGCGGCGGCAGATCTGTGCGTTGAAAAACTTGGTGGTCTCGATATCTGGGTGAATAACGCGGGCATCTACCCCACCACTGGACCAGCAATAGACGCCGCCGATGATTTCATCGATCGATTAATGCAAATCAACGTGCGTGGCAATTTTGCTTGCGCCCGCGAGGCTGCACGTCGCATGAACGGTGGAGTCATCGTGAACCTTGCTTCAACCACGGGCTTTCGAGCCGCTCCAGGCATCAGTGCGTACGTCATGTCAAAACATGCGGTCGTGGGAATGACCAAAAGTCTGGCCCTTGAATTTGGACCCAAGAATATTCGTGTTGTGGGAGTCGCTCCTGGCCCCATTGACACACCAGGGGTTCAAGACCAGTTGGCACCACTCAAGGCAGCCGGCTTAGATGTGGGCGCACGGATGAGCCAAACCCTCTTGGGTCGAGCTGGCCAAGCCGACGACATTGCACGAGTGATCTTGTTCTTGGCATCCGATATGGCCGCTTGGATCACCGGAGAAGTGGTTGCCGTTGATGCTGGATCACTTGCGGGCTAATCAAAAGACTTCCTTCGCCTGCTAGACAAACACAGGGGGTAATGAGATGAGTCAACTAAAGATTCCGCTGACGGCCGACACGATTGATGCTGTATGGCTCAATCAAGCATTTGACGGTTCGGTCGCGACGATCACCAATGTGAGGGCCGAACGTTTAGGTGAAGGCGTTGGCTTACTAGGCGAAGTCACACGTTTGCATTTGAGTTACGCCGCAAATTCTTCGGGCCCACAACCACCGAGCATGATCGCCAAATGTCAAGCGGCTGCTCCCGGAAATGTTTTCATGTCTCAGGCCATGGGTTTCTACGAACGTGAATCTGCGTTCTACAAACAATTCTCGCAATCAATTAATTTGCGTGTTCCGTATTGCTACTACACCGATGTCGATCCAGCAGGTGCTCCGTACATCGTTCTGTTGGAAGAAATCACCAACCCCCGAATGGTTGATCAAGTTGCCGGCGCAAACTTTGATGACAGCGCTGCGATTCTCGATCAAGCCGTAAAATTGCACAGTCATTTTTGGGATAACGAATTGTTGTGGTCACTTTCTTGGTTGCCACCGATGAATAATCCGCTATATCGCGCCGCTCGCGAAATGGCCGAACCAAAGCTTGAATCGTTTATCGCCACTTGGTCGCCCCATGTTGAAGCGGACACGATGCAGTGGATGCGTGAACTCACCCCGAAGTATCCAGACATGGTCGACTGGTGGGTCGAACAAGGCAATGCGACGTTCTCACATACCGACTTTCGTGCTGACAACTTTTTGTTTGGTGGTTCAGCAGGCGAAGGAGTCGTGACTGTTCTTGATTTTCAATTAAGTGCCCGCCATGTCGGCATGTGGGATGTCGCTAACTTCCTTGGTCAATCGGTGACTATTGAAAATCGACGCGAGTGGGAAAAGACATTGGTGCGTCGCTATTACGACGGACTGATTACTGCGGGAGTCCCTAACTACTCATGGGACCGTTGCTGGCGCGACTATCGCTACTGCTTGTTGCATCAGGCTTGGTCGCAAGTCGCGGTCAGCGATATTGATCCTGGCAACGATCGAGGTCGAGCCTTGTTACATGCCATGATCACTCGCGTTTTTGCTGCTGCTCACGACTTGCAATCTGGCGACCTGCTCAGCGAATTCTGAGAAGGACCTCGTACAGCTATGACTCCCGAACTTGTCGCACGTCTCACTGCTGAAATGCAATATGAGTTCGACCGAACTGCTCCACCCGATGGATTCCCTAAATTCCATGACATCCCGGTTGAGCGGTTTACGTCTGATGAGTTTTGGGATCTTGAACAGAAATACTTATGGCCACGATCGTGGGTCTTGGCTGGCCGGGCCGAAGATATTCCCAATGTTGGCGACTTCTTCACCTTTGATGACTTGGGCGTTCCGATACTTCTGATTCGGGGCAAGGATTCACAAGTTCGCGCGTTCTACAACACCTGCCAACATCGCGGTGCACCAGTTGTCCGTGAAGCATCGGGAACCTCCAAGCTCTTGCGCTGTCAATATCACTCGTGGTCATACGACATTGATAACGGGAAATTGGTTTCTGTTCCTGATGAGCGAGATTTTGTTGATCTCGATAAGACCGAACGTTGTCTTCCTTCGATCTCGTGTGAAATCTGGGACAACTGGATTTTTATCAATCAAGATGCTGAGGCAATGGCGTTCTCCGATCACATCGGCAAGATCGCCGATGAAATGTCGGAGTTTCAAGGTGCCACATTACGTACGGTCGCCAAACAAAGCGAGATCGTTCCATGTAACTGGAAGGTCACTGCCGAAGCGTTCTTAGAGGTGTACCACTTCCGGCATATTCATAGTCGCAACGGCGAGAGTCTCCTAGATAACCGTGGAGCAACCATGGGGCTTCTCCCCAACGGTTGCTCACGCATGGTGACACCGTTTTCAAAAACTTCTTACTCGGCACTCGGCATGAACAATTGGGACGATTACAAACATGTTGTGATCCCCAGCTTCACCGATTTAGAAACCGTGAACGACATGGTTCGTTGTACGAGTTCGGCCTACGGCATCTTCCCCAACCTCATCACGCCAATCGCCGCGTACGGATTCCCATTTATTACCTTCTGGCCCATTGATAAGCAGACCACGCGAATCGACTGGACTCATTACGCCCCCATCGATTTTGATCCGAAGGAAGGTTTGCCGACCAACTGGCAGACGAGACTCGACAACTTCAAACTCATTATGGAAGAAGATTTTTGGAATATGGCGCCCATGCAGAGGTCGCTTGAATCACCAGCCATGCGCGGCATGCCCATCAATTATCAAGAACGTCGTATCTGGAATTTCCACGAACAACTAGACCGAGTGATTGGCATTGATCGAATTCCTGCGTCAATGCGCGTTGAGCAATTGCTCAGCAGCTACATCGAGAGTTAAAACTCAGCCTCGCGACACTGCCGGATTTCCATCGGTCCACATCACCACAAGGCGGCGAAAACTGATACGCCATCCTTCTGATGTGCGCTTCAACTGATCTTCGTAACGACCAGCAATAATGAAGTTGGTTCCGCCGTGGGCAGCTTGACGAACATGTTGCGCCTGCAAATAGCAACGACATGTTGCCGTATCACCCTGAACATTGATCTGATGATTTGAAATGAGATGTTGAGTCTCGTCCATTCGCGAGAGCGCGGTTTCAACGCGCTTCTTTATTGCTGCACGGCCGATGACATCTTCCAAAAGGTCGCCGGTGGCGTCTTCAGTGAAAACCGTGTCGAGTACTGCCCAGTCTTTGGTGTCGAGTGCCCAGCAATAGCGGTTTGTCACATCGATAATTGCCGCTCGATCAATCAGTAACTGATGCGCTTCACCGTTAGGCAATGTGTCAATCGTTTGAATTTCAAACATCTCGTCCCCCTCTATCTCGTCTTAACCGTAGTCGGGTATGACACGCTAGGGACATGTCCATCCTCGGTCGACCAGTACAAATTGCTTACAGCGCCCGAGGCACCAACACCCTCGAAGAGGCCGCCAACGAATTTCGCCAACGCACCAGCTGCGGTCCTTTCGTTTTTGCCCACCACATAGAGATCAACTCGTGCACGATCAATGGAGTGGTGAGCACATTCGATCATTCATCGGCTTACGGCTGGTGGGGCGAAATCATGGTTGAGCTCGTACGCGAACACACCGCACCTCTAGGACCAAGCCCATCGGGATTACATCACATGGCATTCATGGTTGATTCGTTACAAGTCGGCGTTGATTGGTGCGCACAGCAAGGTTGGCCCCTCACCCTTCATGCCCAAACGAGCGGCGGACAAGAGTTTGTCTTTTGCGACGCACGACACGACCTCGGACATTTCATCGAAATGTACGAACCGTCCGAACGACTGCTCGGCTTCTACGACTACGTTCGTAAATTGTCACTCGCGTAGTCACCCACCTTTCACATGGTTGAGTCGTCGACCCAACTTCCGTGGAAACCGAAGGGAACACGCTGTGGCAAATGAACACGGGCAACTGGTGCTTTGGAGAGATCGCTGGCATCCAAAATGACCAAATCAGTTGAGTCGGTTGCATCGTCGTACACGAATCCCATGGCGTAGCCCTCATCTTCGTTGGCCGACGCGGAATCCTGCACGAAGACAAACTCGCCGGGATGGGCATTCGGTCCGAGATCATGAATGGTCTTTGATCCATTGCTCATGTCGTATCGCGCCACCACGCCAGGCTCGCCCATTTCTCCGGTCGCGCCGGGACGTGAACCAGCAACCCAGCCGTAACGGTGCTTCAAACCCACAACGCGATCATCCACTCGTGGGAATGCATGAGCCCAGTCGTCAATTTGAGTTTCGCGCACAGCGCCAGTCTTCATGTTGAATGCCCAGCGATACATGTAGCACGGCTCGAAACTGTCCATTGATCCGCGCCACATTGATTCATGGCGACCAACATCACAAATCACTTCATCACCATCGACGTACGCATTCAATGGGTGGAAGACATAGCACGGGTCAACGTTGAACCAACGCACATCTTTATCGGTGCCCATGCGCGGCATGATGCCAATACGGGCTCCGTAGTTGTCATCCCAACCAATTGGCGGAAGTCCTTCCGCCATCTTGTCGAGATTGAACACCACGGGTAGGTCCATGAAAATTGCATGATCTCGAGTGATCATGAAGTCATGCATCATCGTGCCGGCCGGGACAGTGATATCTGCCGTATGGACCAACTGACCATTGCCATCAAGGACGTGATAGGTCAAGAATGGTGCGACTGCTGAATAACCAAAGAAATGCAATTCATTGGTCTCGGGGCACAACTTTGGGTGCGCGGTAAACGCCGTTTTCAGCTTTCCACCGAAGTCGTCACTGCCAATGGTTTCAAGTTCTCGCGAAAGTTCCCAAGGCAAGTGACCTTCTTCTAATGCCCAAATACGTCCAGCGTGTCCGAGCACATGAGTGTTCGCTGCACTTGCAGTCGGATCGAACATGGTCTCGGGGTCCATTGCATCAAGACCCTTTTCCCACTTCGGGGTACGCACATAGCGGTTGCGATACCACTTCGCTTGACCGCCCTCAAGCCGAATTCCGTGAACCATGCCGTCACCAAAAAACCAGTGACCAGCCTGACCATCTTTCGGGTTTGAACCATTGCGCACATACAGACCCGACAAACTCTTCGGAATTGAACCAGTCACTCGCAAATTGGTGTCAGTGATTTCATTAAAAACCGGAGCGTAATTACCTCGCAAAAACCACGGTGTCTTTTCCGAATCTCGGTCGATCATGTCAGTCATGTTGTTCCCCCGAACAGTTGATTAATTACTTATCTTATTATTAGCGAACTTCGTTCCACCATGGTGCCACTTGCGCAGCAAACCTCTTGGCGTATGAGCGAGTTAATTCGTCAAGTGAATCACTCAGATCCTGATTTTCGGTGGGCGGTAACTCAGATCCACCTTGCACTGGGTCGACCCACTCAAGTCTCAGCCCCGCCAATACAGTCCCTAACAGCGGCGAGGCAACTTCGTGATGCGCACTCGTTTGATGCGTGATGAACGCCCGAAAATCGGTAAAGGCCAAAAGCGTGTAGTACGTCTGGGGTTCTGAACCCCGCCAATATTCATAGCGCAACAAACCAGGTTCGCTACCGTGACTCGCCCCATACAGATCTTTGGAGATCTGCTCGAACTGAGCCTCACAACCGGGCTTCACTTTGATGTGGGCGAGAATCGTGGCCATGGCCACACCGTAACAAATCTGCTGATTCTAAAAATCAGCCGACGAGCTTTTCGCTTAAGGACCACAACGCCGATGCTCGGGCGGGGTCGACCGCTCGAGCCGCAACTCCCCCATCGTCAAGCTCGTCATCAGGAACAACTGCGCTCACATTGCAGTCCTCGCAATACTCTCCACCACGTCCGTCTAGCAACGCTGATGTTGCCGCCCACACTGATGTTGCAGCACCTTGTTCGGGCGACTTCCACGCCATTGCTGTTGGCCGTTCGGACAGACGAGTGATCAACGAGGTCAAAGTTTCTTCGGTCATGTAGCGACTGAGTTCAGTATGAATCACACCAGGGTGAACTGCGAAAGCGCGAACACCTTGATCGCGATAACGACGATCAATTTCGACTGCATGCAAAACATTGCACGTCTTGGCAGCCCCATAGGCCAAGAAAGGTTCGTAATCGCGACGTTCAAAGTTCACATCGTCAAAATCAATATCGCCCATTCGATGGCCGGCCGAACTCAAAACAACTACCCGAGCTGGCGCAGACTCAACAAGACGCGGCAACAGTTCGCGTGCCAATAAGAAATGTCCAAGATGATCGACTCCGAACTGTTGCTCGAAGCCATCAACAGTGTGGCCAAGCGGCGTGGCCATAATCCCGGCATTCAAGATCAAACCATGCAAAGGAATATCGCGCGCCATGAACTCAGCCGCGGCGGCACGCACTGATTTCAATGAACCCAAGTCAAGAATCAGACTCTCCAACTTTGCTTCGGGATGAGCCGCACGAATACCTGCAGCAGCGGATTCATTCTTGGTCTGATCACGAGCAGCCATGACAACGATCGCGCCTTTTGCTGCAAGCGATCGAGAGGTTTCGAGACCCAGCCCTCCAGATGCACCTGTCACTAAAAAGCGGCGACCCTGCAGATCAAGACCAGCCAGTACTTCGTCAGTTGTAGATGTCGCAGAAAAGCCACTATTTGTTGTCATGTCCGAAGCGTATGTTCGTAGTGCTCACACCAACGAGACGAGGACTCAACAATCAGCCGAGCGGCCCTCCGGCAAACCAACGATCAAACATTGGTTTGATTGCGCTCCAAACCAGTTCAACGATCAAACCACTCGGAGGCTGCACATAGGTAAATGCCCCATACCCCTTATCAGGAGAAGCTTGTGCCATTGCCAACGTCCAACCCTTGGCAACGAGGGCTTCGGTTTCACCCTTGACGTCATCGCTCCATATTCCGACGTGATGGATACCTGGATTCGTTCGTCCGTCCCAAATTGATCCGGGTGCACCTTCAAGAAGTTCAATGTGCTGGGGACCTTCGGCTGAGTACGTGAACTTCAAGGGAATGGTTTGCTCGCCACCTGAGGGCGTCCACACATGTTGCTCACGCTCTTGGGGTTCGCACCATGTCACGCTCAATGATTCGCCAAGTTCTTTCATTGCCAGTTCAAGATTCGGAACTCGAATCCCTTGGTGGTAGCAACGGGTGTAATCAACTGATCCCATATCGTCCTCTTTCAATTGTCTCATTGGTTGCGATCAATAGTTCTGCAGTTAACTAGATACGACGTTGGTGGCCTTCCCAATACGGTGCCAGTAATGGTTGCTTTTGAATCTTGCCGGTTCCGGTGCGCGGAATGTGTTGTACAAAATCAACCGAGCGCGGGGCTTTGTAACCTGCCAACAGTTCACGACAGTGTGCGATGATCGCTTGCGCAATTTCTGGACTCGCTTCAACTCCTTCGGCAACTTGAACGAGCGCTTTCACGCTTTCGCCAAATTCTTCATCGGGTACTCCGATAACTGCCACATCTTCAACTGCGGGATGTGCTGCAATGACTCCTTCGATTTCGGCGGGATAGATATTCACTCCGCCAGAAATGATCATGTCAATCTTGCGATCTGATAACCACAGATAGCCATCGGAATCGATATAGCCGACATCGCCAGTTGTAAAGACACCTGGTTCAAGATGTGAATCGCGAGTCTTGGCTTCATCGTTGTGGTACGAGAAATCTGTGCCCATCTTATTTTTGAAATACAAAGTGCCTTCTTGACCTTGAGCAACGCGTTCGCTCTCATCGTTCACCACGATGACTTCAACAGAGTCGAGCGGCTTACCCACGCTTCCGCCTTTTGCTAACCATTCGGTCGACGAAACTGTTGAGATAATTGAACCTTCGGTGCTTCCGTAGTATTCGGTGATCTTCGGACCCCACCACTCAATGAGTCCCCGCTTCACGGCCGGAGGACACGGAGCCGCGCCATGCCACACAGTCGTTAACGATGCTCCAGAAAATTCATTCTTCACTTCAGCAGGCAAATCGAGTAATCGCTTCATTTGCGTTGGCACAAGATGCACATTTGTACATGAGTAACGATCGATCATCTGCAACATTGCTGCCGAGTCATATTTGTGTTGCATGACGGTTGTCGATCCACCGATCATCGGGAAGAACGAGAAGGCCCATTGAGCCGAGTGATAAAACGGTCCACACAACATGGTTCGCCCGGGAATCGGCAAGAAGTTCGAAAAACCAGCGGCGATGAACTTCATGATGTCGGGTGTCATGGCCATACCGCCCGACAATGCACCGCGAACTCCTTTAGGACGCCCGGTGGTACCTGATGTGTAGAACATCGGGCCGCCGAGCATTTGATCGGAAGGCTCGTCAGCACTAGCTTGCGACAACACCGTTTCAAAATCAATAAAGCGTGAATCACTGCGAACTGCTGCATCACTAGTAGTACCGATACCAACAACAAGTGTGAGGCTTTTCGCTCGATCGTCTTTCAGAGACGTCGAAACAGTTGCGTCGAATCGCTGATCAACAATGATCGCCTTTGCCTCGGCGTCGGCATAGACATAGGCAAGTTCATCAGCAACCCAATGCCAGTTAACTGGCACATATGTCCAGCCACCGTGGGCGCAGGCCATTGCGATTTCGAACCACTCGCATTGATTACCGGCAATGACCGCTACGGTGTCACCGGTTTTGAGTCCGTGCGAACGAAGCCCATTCACCAGTCGGTTCACACGTTCATCTAGTTCGGCCCACGTGACGCTGTGTGTTTCATCAACGAGTGCTATTTCGCTTCCACGATCGGCCACATGTGCTTGGGTCAGTACAGCCATGTCTTCTTCTCCTGTCGCTACTTCAGTAATTGCGCCATATGAGGCGACAAAAGATTTTTACTTGCCTCAGCGTGACAAAATGGTGACGCCAGAAATTCCGGGAGCGCCATACACGTGCGTGTACGCAACCTTCGGATCATTGGGCACCTGACGAGCACCAGCCTGACCACGAAGCTGCAGAACGTTTTCATACACCTGACGCAAACCAGATGCACCGATCGGCTCACCGTTCGCCAAGCAACCACCATCGGTATTCACCGGGAACTTGCCACCGATTTCGGTTTCGCCAGCCTGAATCATGAATTCTTGTTCGCCGTGTTCACAGAATCCGTTTTCGGCCATGTGCATCACTTCGGCACCGGCCTCGGTGTCCTGCAACTGTGCAAGATCGATGTCTTCTGGTCCGATACCTGCCATCTCAAAAGCAGCCTTCGACGAATCAACTGTCGGCCCAGCGTTGTGCTCAAGAGCAATCGACGGCGCCAACACTTCAAAACTTCCGAAGCGACGACTACGAACGACCGCGGCGTTCAAGAAAATTGGCTTGTCGGTGTACAAGTGAGCTTTGTCGGCACGAGCCAAGATGAGTGCAACGCCACCTTCACCAGGTGAGCAGAACATGTATTGGGTCAATGGGTACGACAACATCAACGAGTCAAGGGCTTCTTGTTCGGAGATGGGCTTACGACGCCATGCCATCGGGTTCATCGAGCCGTTACGGAAAGCCTTTTCGGACACCTTTCCCAAGGTGCTGTGCGAGATGCCGTATTCGTGCATGTAACGGTTGATCTTCATACCGAAGAACTGTGTGGTTAGCGCCAAGCCAGACGCTCCGTACCAGTTACCAAGACCGGCGCCGCGAGTATCAACTCGGAATGCGCCGCGCTCGTGCTTGTCGAAGCCGATCGCGATACCAAGATCGAAAACTCCTGAACGAATGGTGTTGTACGCAGAGAACAAGGCCGAACCACCCGTGGCACAACCATTGGCCACGTTGATGAACTGCAGACCAGTCAAACCAAGTTGCGACACCATCGTGTCAGCAGCTCCAGCAGCGGCCGAACCGCCAAAAGCGAATTGGACATCTTCCCATTTCACTCCGGCATCAGCGCAGGCCCGACGAACGGCGATAACGCCTTGTTCCATACCCGACACACCTTCGGTGCGACCGAATTCGTGCATTCCAATTCCGACGATGGCGACTTCAGTACTCATTGTTTTCTCCCTGGCTCAGTAACCGATAAAAATTCTCACGCCACCGGCGCGAATGCGAATGTGACAACTTCATTTCCTGAGGCATCGGTCGATAGCGGAACGATGACCATCTCCATCTCCATGCCAATCTTGAGTTTTTCAGGATCGGCTTCGGTCAGACGTGCTTCAACTTTGATCTGACCAGGCAATTCGACGTAGCCCACACCAAAGGCCTTGAAGGTCTTGGGGTCGACATCGCCAGCATATGGCGGTGCTTTGGGCGGGAAACCCTGAACTGTCCAAGTCCACAACGTGCCCCGACGACCCAGCAAAACCTGCTCGGTCTTCTCGCCGGTGCATTTGGGACAGCCTGCCTGCACGGGGAACATGTGGTTTCCACAAGCCACGCAGCGACTACCGATCAGTTGCGGTGTTTCTGATGGCCAGGTGAAGACACCTTCAGTGACTGGA
>Ga0214919_10002801_pt1 | contig 26992 bp, 24 predicted proteins | sample LL1503_MetaG_FD_177994 | JGI IMG/M metagenome (GOLD analysis project Ga0214919, IMG submission 177994) | Freshwater microbial communities from Lake Lanier, Atlanta, Georgia, United States - LL-1503 | ecosystem: Environmental > Aquatic > Freshwater > Lake | place: USA: Georgia | collected...
CATCCAACGCAAACCTCTGCCCCTGCGCCAACCCCTTCGCATAATCGGGAGCAGAAACCAGTGCCGTTCCCACACGCAACGTATCGACCCCCACCAAGTTCAGAAAAAATTGTGACATCTGACACATCAGTCCCCGCAAAGGAAAAGCCACGATCGTGTCCAAAAAATAAAATGGGTACGCAAACATCAGAAACGCATATGGAAAAGCCACCGCTTTCATCATCTCCCAGCCAAAAAGCCACAAAATCAAACCCCCAATCATCATTTGCAGGGACAGAAATCCCACAATCGTAATGTCGATCTTGTATCCAACCCAAAATAGTGCCAACGCCGCCACCACCCCCAACACACCCCAGCCAGACGGCTGAATCACCACCTTCTCCAACTCCTTCGCTCGATGCAAAATGAGCCCGACGGAGATCAGGGGCACAATCATCCCGTGATGCCAATCCGCAGTAGACGGATCACTCCAAAACCTCTGCAGCATCTCAAACACGCTCCGCGCTTTGCTCTCGAATCCGAAATTGTAGGGGATGAATCCGTACAGCCCAATCACCACGGCAAACGCAACGGCCACCTCCACCCACAAGACCCGATCCCGCCACTGAGACCCCACCTCCCTCCCTCTCTCTTCTTGCTTTTCAGACATGCTCAAAACTATTCCTCACCACCCATAACCGCAAGCCACCTCCCCTACGCCACCCTCCGATAGATCTCTCCCGTCTCCTCTGCCATTCTTTCCCAAGAAAACTCTGCCGCCCTCACCATTCCTGCTTTGCGTAACCCTTCACGTCTCTCCTCACTACCCAAAACCAGCCCCACGGCCGACATCATCTCCTCCTCTGAACGTGGATCGAAATACTCCGCCGCACCTCCACACACCTCAGGCAGTGACCCTGCCTTGGCACAAGCGACCGGACATCCGCACGCCATCGCCTCCAGCGGTGGCAACCCGAACCCCTCATAAAGCGACGGATAAACCAACATCGTGCTTTCACAGTACGCTTGCCGCAGCTCCTCTTCTGTTTTTGCACCCTCCCAAACCACACCCCCCTTCGCCACAGCTCTTTTGAGCTCTCCCAAATCCCCGCCCGCCAACCACCCCGCCGGCCCCACCACCCGCAATCGGAGATCCTGAAATCGCCCCGCCCTCAATCTCTCCCACACCCGAATCAACCTCCCTAAGTTTTTCCTCGGATGAATCGCACTCACAAACAAAAGCGTCGGGGGGCCCGAGACCTTCTTTTTTGCAGGTCGATAGACTTTCCTCGCCGCCTCATACGTCGCCTCCACCTGATCTGCAGGCAAATCCCATCTCTCCATAATCTCTGCCCGACAAAACTCAGACACCGTAATCACCTTTCGCGCCCTCTCCGCCGCTCTCCTCACCATCTTCGTGTAAAACATCGCCTCTCCCGGACGAAACCACTCCGGATGCACCGCAAAGGAAATGTCGTGCACAGTCAGAACATAAGACCCTTTCTCCCACGGCCTCATCCAGTACACACCGTGATACAAGTCCGCTTTCAACTCCGCTCGGGCCTGGGGCAGATCGCATAAATGTCTTTTGAAGAACCCCGACTTCGCAATCTGCTTGGATTGAGCATGCACACCCTCCATAGCGCCTCCGCGAAGCGGGCTAGGCGCGACGGAGGGCTCACTCACGATCGGCGTCAGCACAATCCCCTCTGGCCGTACCTGACCCCAACCCTCCAACAACCCCCTTAAATACGTCTCGTTCCCCGTCTTGCCGCGCCCAATCGCTGTCGCGTCCAGCGCCACCCGAATCGTTTTTTCCCCGCTCACTCCCTCACCCTGCCCAGTTCCACTTTTTTCCTCAATCAAACTTCCACCCAACCTAAAAACCTCCATCATCGACTTGTGGAGAACTCCCCATCCATCGTCGCCCTTGTGGCTACCCGCCACCGCGCCCCACTCCTTACCCGCCTTCTCAACTCTCTCGCCTCTCAATCCCTTCGCCCGACTGCCGCAGTCATATGCGATAACGGGCCTGACCCCGCTACCGCCGACGCGGTAAAAAATTCTCCCCTTCCTTCTCACTACTTTTCTTCAAAAAAAAACCTCGGCTTTGGTGGTGGTCTCGCTCTTGCTGGCCAACACGCCCTCGAAAAGTTTCCCTCCCTAACTCACCTCCTTATTGTCGATGACGACGCCATTCTCTCCCCCTCCGACCTCGCCACTCTCCTCTCCTTAATGAAAACGCACTCCGCCGGCTCGGTTGCTCCTTTCCTCGTCGATTCCGACGGAAAACTTCAAGAAGCTCCCGAACCCGACTCTTGGTCACTTGCCCGCGCCTTTCGCGCCGTGGGCGAAAACCTTTCCGCCGCCCGTGCGCTCGCACCTTCAGGCTACCCAATGGCTTGGTGCATCGGCCCCTGCCTCCTCATCGATCGGTCTACTTGGCTACGAGCCGGCGCACCCCGCTCCGATATGATCGCCTACGGCGACGACGTTGAATTTTCACTCCGCCTCTCCGCCGCCGCCCCCGCCTGGGCTGAGCCCTCCGTTGCAGTAATTCACGCCCCTCCCGCTTCCACCTCAGGCCTTCCACCTCCCACCGAGGTCGCCCACTACAAAAAGTTTGGCATCCTCCTTCAAAACCTAGCGTTTACCTGCGTTACCTCTCCTCGTCCTCGCCACCTCCCCCTCTATCTTCCAGGTAACGCCCGTCGCTACCTCAAAACTTTTGGCTTCACCCCAGCCAATATTCTAGAACTCGCCCGCCGCTACACTCTGGGTCTCCTCGGCTTTCCCCCATCAAACATCCAAAATTAAAAATCTCCCGCGCATGCGGGATCCCGCAACCGCGGGACCATAACCCTAATCCCCCCCCCCACATCTTAATCTTTTCACTCACCCCCAATCTTCCATACTCAACTCATGATCGACGGCCTCAAATTCCTGCCCCTCACGCAACACTGCGACGATCGAGGACGCGTCATGGAAATTCTCCGCAAAGACGACCCCCACTTTGTTGGCTTCGGCCAAGCCTACTTTAGCTCTATCTACCCTGGCGTCATCAAAGCCTGGCACGCACACGAAAAACAGACCGACTGCATATCCGTCATTCACGGAATGGCTAAAATCGGCTTCTACGATTCCCGTCCTAAAAGCCCCACCCACGGAAAGACTCACGGCATCGTCGTCGGCGAACATCACCGGGTCTTGATCCATATTCCGCCGGGAATCTTTCACGGATTCAAAGCCATCTCCCCCAATGAAGTTCTCCTCATCAACCTCCCGTCCGAGCCCTACAATCGCAAAAATCCCGACGAAGTACGCCGCCCCTGGAACGACCCAAAAATCGGATTCAACTGGGACACCGAATTCCGTTAATTCCTCCTGCCCTCCCTTTACTTCTTCGTCGGCGCCAGTTCCTTCAAAATCTCCTCATACCGATCCGTCACCCTCTCCCAGCTATAAATTTTCTCCGCTCTCTCTCGCGCAGCCTTCCTTAATCTTTCCCTCTCTCCAGAACTCCCAATCAGCCCATTCAACTTCTCCGCCAGATCTTTTTCGGGATCTACGCCACCGAATGCCAACCCCGCCTCCCCGATCACTTCCCGCGTTGCAGGACAGTCGTGATAGACGATCGCACTTCCAAATCCCATCTGATCCAACAGCACCAACCGCGTCGCCTCCACCACTCCAGGCAAAACAAAAATCCCGCAGTTCGCGCTCAACTCCTCATAACCTTTCCCATACACAGGTCCCACCAACTTTACCCTGGGCCCCGCCAACCTATGGAGTTTGATCCCATAATCCACCTCGTACCCCGCAGGCCCCACGACGACACACGGCCAATCTCTCTCCACCTTCCCATATGCACGCACCAGAAGATCGACTAAATTTTCAGGAGTCAGCCTACCCACGTACAGCACGTACTCTCCCGCCTTCAGCCCAAACATCTCCAGCGCCCCCTTTCCCACCTCCTTCGGCTTTTCAGGAATTCCGTACGAAAGGTACGTCGCCTCAAAACCGTAATCCCTCCGATACCTCTCCACCACCGTCTGATTGTCCGCGATCACAACATCGCTCAATTTCGTCGCCCACGACTCGCTCCACTTCAACCACGCACGGGCCAAAGGATGCCACTTCTGCCTTCGAAAATCGTCCCCGTCCACATTCACGATTACCCGACTGCCCGCCAGTTTTAGGATGCCCGCCAAAATCGAGTTACCGACCCCGCACAGATACACCACGTCGAACTTTCGCACTGCCGCATGAATCACAGCCAACAACGTGTGGGTGATCGTCTCCGTGCTCTTCGTCCTTAAGCTGGGCAGGTAGACGACCTTCATCCCTCTTACCTCTCTTGATCGATCTGGATATAAGTGCGCACGATTGTATACCGTCACGGCGTGACCCCTTCCGGCCAACCTCGCCCCCAACTCCTCCACCAACGTCTCAAATCCCGAATACCTTGCGGGTACTCCACGACATCCCAAAAACGCGATTCTCGCTTTCCCGGGTTTTGGTCCGTCCGACGGCTTAGGAGTAACTCCCAGAACTCGATCCAGCAAGGTGTAGTAAAGAAACAGGCTGTTATATTTAAAGTATCGGGGAAACAACCGCCTCGGCTCCTGCCACAAGCGGTACAACCAGGTCAGTCCCGCTTTCTGCATCCCTCGAGGAGCAAAAGCCCTTCTTCCCGCCAAAAGCTCAAACGCATCCCCTACCGCCAGGAAAACTCCTTTTTTATGTCGCTGCAGATTCTTTTGAATCCACCGCTCCTGACGGTCTCCCCCCAAAGCGACCCAGATAAAGTCGGCTTCTGACTTTGCTATGGTTTTTGCAAAATCCTCCTCATCTTTTTCTGTCCAAGCCCGAAACGGGGGAGACAGAGTTCCCGCAATCTCCACATCGGGTTGAGCCTGACGAGCCGCCGCCGACAACTCCAACAAACAACTTTCCGTTCCGCCAAAAAAGAAGTGCTTCCAAGGCCGCGGCAATTTCTTCAGAGCCTCCAGCATGAAGTATGGTCCGTATACCCGATCCTTTAGATCCGCCCCTTTTCGTCGCATCGACCAGATCAGGGGCATGCCATCCGGTAGAAGCAGATCAAACTCAGCCAGAACCCTTCCATAATCAGGCCGATGCCGGGCCAGCGCCACCAAGTGAGTGTTGCAGGCTACCACCATTCCTGGCTTTTGCCGTTGCGCCAACTCCTCCAGCAATTTTATTCCGCCCGCGTAATCGGTTGCCTGCAACCCCATTCCTAACACCTCCACCCGCATGCTCTCCATCGCCATGATTCTATTTTGCCCCGCCTTGTGGCCTTGAGCCAGCTTCAACAACTTCTGTTAAAACTAAGCCCCCATCTCCTTTTTGATCCAGGCATAGGTTTTGCCAAGCCCATCCTTCAGCTTCGTACTCGGCTCCCATCCCATTAACTTTTTGATCAGAGTATTATCACTACTCCTTCCCCTCACCCCTTTGGGTGCTCCCAAATTATACTTCCGCTTTAACTTCACCCCCGCAATCCCCTCCGCAATATCCACCAGCTGATTAATCGAAACCATCTCGGCACTGCCTAGATTAATTGGCTCACGAATCTCACTCTCCATAATTTCGGTCGAGCCCTTGATGCAGTCGTCGATGTACATAAAACTCCGCGTCTGCTCTCCATCCCCCCAAATCTCAATTTCCCCACTTTTATTTTTCTGTGCTTCAATCACCTTTCGACAAATTGCCGCCGGCGCCTTTTCTCTGCCCCCATCATACGTCCCGTTCGGTCCGTATACATTGTGGTAGCGCACCACCCTCGTCTCCAGCTTGTAATCCTCCCGGAAATGACGACACATCCTTTCGCTAAAAAGCTTTTCCCATCCATACCCGTCCTCAGGCATGGCAGGATACGCGTCCGCCTCCTTCAACCCAGGATTCTCCGTTGTCGTCTGCTTATCTGCCGCGTAAACACAGGCCGACGAGGCATAAAAGAACCGCTTCACTTTCGCATCACGCGAAGCCATCAGTAGATGCGTATTAATTAACACCGTCAACATACACTCCGCTTTGTGCAACTCGATAAAGCCCATGCCGCCCATATCTGCCGCTAAATTATAAACCCACTCCATCCCCTTCACCGCCTGATGACACGACGACAACTCCCCTAAATTTAACGATAGATTCTCCACATCCTCAAACTTCTGGTACCACTCGCCAAAAGGCTTGATGTCCACTGCTCGGATATTCTTGATCCCCTGTTTGCGCAAGTAGGCCACCAAATGCCCCCCAATAAACCCCCCTGCTCCCGCTACGAGAATGTTAGAGCCAGGATGTTTCATTGGGTTACTCAGCCCTCCGAAGCCTTGGCGAAGGATGGGCACCCGCTACTAGAATGTTCGCTTTAGGATGTGCCGACTTTGTCATTGAGCATCCTTATCCCCCCTTCTGAATTTTTCAAGCCTCTCCCCTCAAGCCTAAGCAGGGCCTGCCCCGACCCGGTCGGGGCTCCTGGCGGGGCCTTAACCCCAATATCCTATCTTGAAAAATCCCCTTCCCTCCGCCGTCCCATCTCCCGCATAAATAACAAGCGTGAAGCTCCTCGTAACCGGCTCCTCTGGCCTGATCGGATCCGAAGTGGTTTCCTTCTTTGCCTCTCGTGGCGAAGAAGTCCACGGCGTCGACAACAACCAGCGAGCCGACTTCTTTGGCCCAGGTGGAGACACCCGCTGGAACCAAGACCGCCTCGCTAAGGCCTTCCCCTCTTTCCGTCATCACGAGCTCGATATTCGGGATCGCTCCTCAGTCCTCACATTCATCGAGAAACTCAAACCCACCGCGATCGTCCACACCGCCGCCCAACCGAGCCACGACCTGGCCGCCTCTCGCCCTTTCGATGACTTCGACGTCAACGCAGTCGGCACCCTCAACCTTCTTGAAGCCACCCGCCGCTCCTGCATCACCAGCCCCTTCGTCCATATGTCGACCAACAAGGTCTATGGGGACAAGCCCAACACGATTCGCCTGAAAGAGCTAGAGACCCGCTGGGACTACGACGACCCCACCTACACCAACGGCATCACTGAAACTTTTTCGATCGACGCCAGCAAACACTCCCTATTCGGTGCGTCAAAAGTCGCCGCCGACATCATGGTTCAGGAGTACGGTCGCTACTTTGGAATGAAAACCTGCTGCCTCCGCGGCGGTTGTCTCACCGGCCCCAATCACAGCGGAGTCGAACTCCACGGCTTTCTCTCCTACCTCGTGAAATGCAATCTCGAAGGCAAGACGTACAACGCGTACGGATACAAGGGCAAGCAGGTCCGTGACAACATCCACTCGTTGGATGTGGCCCGTTTTATCGCCGCATTTCTTGAAAAACCTCGCTCTGGGGAGATTTATAATCTCGGCGGAGGCCGCGCCAACAGCTGCTCCATTTTGGAAGCCTTTGCCCGAGTCGAAAAACTAACGGGCAAGAAAATGCTCTCCACCTACGTCGATAAAAACCGGGAGGGAGATCATATCTGCTACATTTCCGATCTCTCCAAAATGCGCTCCCACTATCCTTCTTGGGATCTAACGAAGAGCCTCGATGACATCTTTTCTGAAATTGTCCAAGCCTGGAAAGTACGGTGAAGATTCTCATTACAGGCGCCTGTGGCTTTGTCGGCTCCTGCTTGGCTCGAGAGCTGCCATCCGTCCTCCCCGGAATCGAAATCTGGGGCTTGGATAACTTTTTGCGGGAAGGCAGCCGCGCCAATCTCCCCAACCTCAAATCCCTAGGCGTTAAAATGGTTGAGGGCGACATCCGGCGCCCTGCAGATCTTGCAAAAATTCCAAAGGTCGACTGGGTCATCGACTGCGCCGCCGAACCGAGTGTCCTTGCGGGGACTAGTGGAAAGATGTCCTCCATGGATTTGCTGGATCACAATTTAATCGGAACCATTCAGATGCTTGAATTTTGCAAGCAGCACAAGGCCGGATTCATTCTGATGAGTACAAGCCGTGTCTACTCCATCCCTCCCCTCGCTTCCTTGCCAGTCGAGTCGGTCCAAGGCGCTTTTCGCCCAAAATCCTTTCGCCCTGAAATCGGCCTGACCGAAAAAGGGATTTCCGAAATCTTCCCCACAACGCCCCCCGCATCCCTCTACGGAACCTCGAAGCGATGCTCAGAACTTCTTGCGCTGGAGTATGCAGAAGCTTTCGGGTTTCCTGTTTGGATCAACCGCTGCGGTGTTTTGGCCGGCGCAGGCCAGTTCGGCCGAGCCGATCAGGGAATTTTCTCCTTTTGGATTCGATCTTGGAAGGAAAAGAGGCCCCTAAAATATATCGGTTTCGATGGCCGCGGTTCCCAGGTTCGAGACTGCCTTCATCCACGGGACTTGATTCCTTTGCTCGAAAAACAACTTCAAGGCCACAAGCCCTCCGATTCAAGGGATGGGATCGATGTGCGTATCTGTAACTTTTCTGGTGGCACCAAGAATTCTATCTCTTTGGCTCAATTGAGTGACTGGTGTCGTGCCCGATTTGGTCCGCACGAAGTCGCCTCCGACCCCCAACCCCGTCCTTACGATCTTCCTTGGGTCATTCTCGATTCCACCCGTGCCACCCAACTTTGGAACTGGCATGTCTCCACCCCCTGCCCGATGATTTTTGAGGAAATCGCCAACTCATGACTCCCACCCCTTTGACCGAAAACCCCGCCGAACTCTCTAAAATTTACCAAACCCGGTTTTCCGGCCAAACCGACTATCGGATGGGAGTATGGAAGATTCTGATTCGGCACCTATTTTCCCGGTGGATCCCCAAAGATGGGGAAATTCTGGATTTAGGGGCGGGCCATGGCGAGTTTATCAACCAAGTAAAGGGTAAGGCTCGATCGGCCATGGATATGAATCCCGATACGGCTCGTTTCTTGGATCCACAGGTTCGATTCCTTCAGCAAAGTTGTTGCGAGCCATGGCCGGTTGTTTCAAACACGCTGGACCTTATTTTCACGAGCAATTTCTTCGAGCACCTCCCAGATAAGAACGCTCTCAAACAAACTCTTCAACAAGCCTACCAAGCGCTGAAACCTGGTAGCAGGCTTGTTGCATTAGGACCTAACATTCGTCTTCTGCCGGGTGCCTACTGGGATTTTTGGGATCATTACCTGCCATTGACCGATCAATCCCTTGTCGAGGGAGCATCCCTTTGCGGCTTTACTCCAGAGCAGGTTTTCCCTGCCTCCCTTCCTTACTCGATGAGCACAGGCTTCCAACCCCCCCTCTGGACGATCCGAATCTATTTAGCCCTTCCTTTTCTTTGGAGATTTTTTGGAAAACAGTTCCTCGTGATCCTAAGAAAGCCACAATGAGCGCGCTGCAACTGCTGAGTGTAGTGATTCCCGCACGGGACGAGGAGGGTTGCATTGCCTCGACGGTTCAACATCTCCACCTCGAACTTGACCTAAAAAAAGTCCCCCATGAAATTATCGTCGTCGACGATGGCAGCACCGATCGAACCTGGCCCATTCTCCAAGAAATTGCCGCCACTAGCCCGTATCTTCGGCCCGTGCAAAATCCCGCACCTCATGGCTTTGGGCGGGCCATCGTTCACGGTCTAGACGCGATGCGCGGAGATGCTGCTGTTGTCATGATGGCGGATGAGTCGGATGACTGTCGGGATGTGTCCCGCTACTGGAGCAAGCTCAACGAGGGATACGATTGTGTCTTTGGCAGCCGGTTTATGAAGGGCGGCGGAACGATCGACTACCCGCCGATTAAGTGGGTGGTCAATCGGTTAGCAAACTTTTACATCCGCATGCTCTTTCGCCACGGCCTGAACGACACAACCAATGCATTCAAAGCTTACCGCAAAACCTGCTTGGATGGCCTCCGGCCTTTTCTCTCTCCCCACTTTAACCTTACGGTAGAACTTCCCCTCAAGGCTATCATTCGCGGTTACTCCTTTGCGGTTATCCCCATTACTTGGCGAAATCGCCGCCACGGAATTGCGAAACTGAAGATCAGAGAAATGGGAAGCCGCTACCTCTTTATCGTCCTCTACCTCTGGCTGGAGAAATATTTCAGCCGCGGGGACTATCATAAATCCTAACGATTTTTTCTGGTTTCCCATCTTCCCTGCCACATCTGCCCTGTCGCCAACCGCCACCATTGCTACGGATAAAGCTGGAAACACCCTGCCGCTAAACTCCTGCCTCAAAAGGGCTTCACCCAAGGCAGACTCTTTGCCTCCGGGTGTGGACGGGGCGACCCTTAGGCCTTTTTTCTCAGATTGGATTCGTGTGTCGTGGCGCTGGCATGAATTTAGGTTGCGTTGAGCTCTCTAAGAAACTTAGCCACCCTGTCGATCAAATCGTCAGCGTGTCCCGCGAGCGCGGAATGAAAACTAGTCACGTACCTTCTCACATTCGAACTTTCACACTTTCTTAACACCTTAAACCGCAACCCCTAATCCCCCTTCCCTAAAAATCCCCTTCCCCACGCTATTCTACATCCTCATTCTCTGAGGATGTCTTTCTGCCTAGAAATCTGGCTCCTTTACGCCGCCACCTGTTCCGCCGCTGGTTGGCTCTTCAGCTTCTTTCACATCCTTAACGCACCCGCATACCTTGTTTTACATATCTTCTTTTTCATCTCCATCGCTCTCCTTTATCGTTCCCAATTAAAACATTTATTTTGCCTCCGTACTTTTCACAAACTCAAAGCCCGCTTCTTCCCTGCCCGCCGATGTCACGAACACCCCCTCTCCCTTCGCCTAATTCTCCCCGCTGCATTTTTCCTTCTGGCCATTATTGCCCTAGTCGGTGGCCTTCTTTACGAGCCAAATAACCATGACGGCCTCAGCTACCGCATACCGCGGGTTCTCCACTGGCTAACCCGTGGCAGTTGGTTTTGGACTGGCAACTCTGACACCCGCATGGACACCCGCTCCGTCGGATTTGAATTTCTCTCCGTCCCCTTTTTGGCTCTCCTTCATACGGATCGCCTGATCTTTCTTTGGAACTGGACAGGATTCCTTTTTCTCCCCGCCTTAATCTTTCAACTGTCCCGCCGATTAGGAGCTTCCGGAAGGGTTGCCTGGAACTGGATGTGGCTGATTCCCTCGGCTTACGGAATCGTTCTCCAAGCTGGCAGTATCGGCAACGACTCCATCGCTGGCGTCTTTTTTCTCGCTTCCCTCGCGCTGGCCACAGGTCGGCAACCCATACCTTTTCGAGATTTGGCTTTTTCCACACTGGCAATGGCCATTTGCGCTGGAATCAAATCCACCAATGTCCTCTGGGGTCTGCCTTGGCTTTGCGTGATTGTACCTCAAACAAAAACCCTTCTACGCCGCCCTTGGCTGACTAGTTCCCTGCTCCTTGTCTGCCTTGGACTAAGTTCTTTTCCCATCTGGTTTTCGAATCAACTGCACTGTGGAGACTGGACTGGCGAAAAGGCTGAAGTAACAGCCTCGCCCAAAAAGCCAAACACAGTAACAAATCCAGCAGTTGGAATTGCTGGAAACCTAATTTTGCTTAGTGTTGAAAATTCCGCCCCCCCGGTCTGGCCCTTTGTCCGTCAAACGACCGATTTCGTCCGCTCATCTTTACCTAAACCGCTTGTAGCATCCTTGTCCAAGTCGTTCGAAGGAGCCTTTCAGGATTTGGCAATCCGTGAACTTCCTCAGGAAGAGGGCGCTGGCTTAGGCTTGGGTTTAATCATTCTATCCTCCCTCTCCATATTCGCCGCGATTGGGGCAAGTCGATGGACATTAAGACCACCATCTTCAGCCCTCGCCATCGCTTGGTTGGCTAACCTTGTCTCCATACTTGTCTATTCCTCTAAAATGGCGATCAGCTGCCCTGCTCGCATCATTCTGCCTTCACTAATGTTTCTCATCGTTGGCTTCTCTGCCCTTCCAAACCATAGCCGATTAGTCCGCTCCCGTTTGTGGCGATGGGCAGCGTTTTTTGCCGTCGGCTCATCCCTCTTTGTTCTTATATTGGCACCCTCCCGCCCTCTTTTTCCCCAAAGATTGATTATAACCCTAGTTCGACACTTGCCGCTGTCGCCTTCCTTAAAAGAAAGAATATTAGTTGTATATGAAGCATACGGGCGCCGATCTCGCCCTTTCGATCCCCTCCTCATCTCTCTTCCTCCTGGTGTGCCTGTCGTCGGCTATACCGGTGGAGCCGCGCTGGAATCCACCCTTTGGAAACCCTATGGCTCCCGCACGATTGTTTATGTACCTCCTTCCACCCTCTTGGCTCATCCCTCATCTTCGCATCCATCTTTCCTGATCGCTTCCGCCTATATAATCCAACGGGACACTGGCCTTCTTGCCCAGGAATGGATCCAGCAAGTAGGCGCCAAAATTGTCGACAGTAAGGAAATTGTATTTCAAGTTCAGGTCGGGCCCGAACTTTTTTATCTTTTAAAGCTTCCATCCTCGAAACCGGCATCACCATAATCTGGTGTTCCATGAAACTTTCCGTAGTCATGCCCTGCCTGAACGAGGCTGAGACCCTCGCCTCTTGCATCCGTAAGGCTCAACAGTCTCTTACTGATCTCGCCATCCAAGGGGAGGTTCTGGTCGCCGACAATGGCAGTTCCGATGGATCGCAGGAACTCGCCCGCAGCCTTGGTGCCAGAGTGGTGGATATTGCTCAAAAGGGGTACGGCCACGCCCTCCGTGGCGGAATTGAAGCTGCTGCTGGTAAATTTATCATCATGGCCGATTCCGACGATTCTTATGACTTTTCCAAACTGCGTCCGTTTGTCGAAAAATTACAAGCTGGGTGCGATCTTGTCATGGGTTGCCGTATGCCTTGGGGAGGGGGCACGATTCTACCAGGTGCTATGCCTTGGAAGCACCGCTGGATCGGAAACCCGGTTTTGAGTTTTATTGGTCGTCTTTTTTTTAGATGTCCTGTAACCGATTTTCACTGCGGTTTGCGTGGCTTCACTAAGGCCGCTTACCTCAAAATGGATCTTCGGACAACTGGGATGGAGCTCGCCTCCGAAATGGTCATTAAGGCGACTTTACAAAACATGAAGATCACCGAAGTTCCGATCACCCTCCATCCCGACGGACGATCCCGCCCTCCACACCTCCGCAGTTGGCGGGACGGTTGGCGGCACCTTCGGTTTATGATGCTCTTTTCTCCCCGCTGGCTTTTTCTAATTCCTGGAATTGCCCTGGGGGCCATCGGCGGCTTTTTTCTTTCCCTGCTCGCTTTTCAGCCCCTTTCGCTGGGGCCAGTTGTCCTAGATATTAACTCAATGCTGGTGGCCGCCATGATGCTTTTGGTCGGCTTTCAATTGATTTATTCCGCAGTATTTCTTCGAATTTATGGCTTTACCCAAGGATTTCTTCCGGATCAGCCGCAACTGCGTGTATGGCTTCGGAGAATCACTTTGGAAAAGGGGGTGATCACGGGAATGTTTCTTGCATTAACAGGTTTTTTACTGCTCCTCTTCGCATCCCTAAAATGGAAGAGCACTGGATTTGGGGCCTTGGATCCGGTCTCCAGCGTGCGACAAGTGGTTCCTGCCGTCACCCTTCTGACTCTTGGGGTCCAAGTTATCTTTGGAAGTTTTTTTCTAAGCTCATTGGGAATCAACCGCCCAGTGGATTAGTTCAGTGGCAGCTCGCAAAACCGAATCCGGCTGGTAAAGACTGGGTTGCTCACTTCTCCTTATCGGCTTCTTAAACTGAAGCCTCTCCGACTATGGTAAACTCAATTGCCCTCAAATATGCGTTTCGCCTTTTACTAGGCCATCCCTCTAGTTGTCGGCTTCCAGCCCCACCTCATCCAGCACCACAGCCGATATCTAGAATTTTGACGCACTTTTTGGGGAGAAGCCCTCGGAATTGCCTGTACCTTTCCGCTGTAAATTCGTCCGTTTCTGCAGCGAGCTGGCGCTCGTTGCGTTCTTGATAATTGAGATTCATATGTTGAGGCTAGCTTCGCGACCGTTGTTTCCAAGCGCGTCCGTGTAGGCGCTTTCCACTCTCTTCGTCCAATGGTCGGTGGAATAATCCGTTACCACACGCTGCCTTGCCGCCACCCCTAGACTTTCTAGTTTTTCCCGTGCTCCCCACAGTTCCATAAGTCTTTCACAAATCCAAATCGCCATGTCCTCCGGAGGCCCCAGAGGACATTTGAATCCGCACTTGGTAGTGACAATTTCACCAGGCCCTCCCGCATCTGCCACGACAGGGACGCAGCCGGCAAGCATCGCCTCCAAAAGAGTAATGCCTGCGTTTTCTCTCAAACTAGGAAGGAGATAAACATGTGTTTGTTTTAGTTCATTCAGATAATCTTGTCCTCGAAATCCGGCATGAAAAAAAACCTCTCGTTCGAGGCGAAGCTTATGAGCCAGCTTCTTCAAATAGCCGGCTTCTGGCCCGCCCCCGCCCAGGGTATAGGCAAACTTAAGCCCTCGATCTTTGGCTATAGCCAAGGCTTGGAGAGCAATGGCAATTCCTTTTCGTCCCTCGAGGTTGCCTCCTGCAAACAATCGGAGCGGACCTGCTGGATCTCTTATGTCTTTGCTTTCCAAATAAGATTCTATCTTTTTCTTTGAAAAATGCGCTGGCGAAAACATCCTGATTCGCTCCTTAGGCACCCCAATCTGGATAAGGCGTAAGCATGTTTCATGATTGCTCGAAATCACGATGGCAGCACCCTTGGCACAGGCGCGAACATGACGACTATGCCCACTCATAAAGTCGCTCAAATCCCTACAAAATTCGAAAACTCTAGCTTGATGGGAAAGTATACTACGGGTGTTTCTGGGCATAATTTCCCCTCCTCCCAGCGGGCCCCAAACGAGGGGTATCGGCAACTTCCATAGGGGCGTAGCCACCCGCCAGGTGGAGTAAGTTACATGGTGCACTAGGTCGAATTTTTCGTCCCTCATCCATTTTTCCGCTGCAGAGCCAACTGCACGATGGAAAGCAAGGTTGTGCCTCCAGCTTTGTATTCTCGCAAGCATCCGATTTTGAATCATCAAAGGGGGGGGGCCGGCAAAGCGAAAAAGTTGGGCTGTTTTTTCAGAACCAAGCTCCCGCACAATTGAAGGCCGGTTGCCTTGGGCAGTTATAACTTTTACTTCGTGATTTTTTTGCAGCGCCTCGAAGGCGCTCCATCCAAAATATCCTTCTGACCCATGGCTTGGATCTGCCGCACATGCCGAAAGCAGGATTTTCATCACTGCCAGTTTTCATTATTTACTTCGTACCAGCGAGATTTTTCTTTTTCAGCTAAAATCTATCTTTTTTCTAAGATACTTATATGTTTAGGTGATTTTCGTTAATCAATCTGGCTAGGCCAATCTATTTTGTGAACCTTTTATCCCTATTCTCTATCTACAATCGTACGGGCCGTTTTATGCGCATGCTGTCGACCTCCTACCTCAATGTGGGCGCAGCCACTATTTACTCTATTGGGTTGGTGCCGATTGTTTTGCATTTTACAAGCGTTTCTGAGTTGGGCCTCTGGACTCTCATTACACAATTTACCGCCTACCTGTCCCTTGTGGATGCGGGCGTATCTTCTTCCTGTGTGCGTCGCTTTGTTGGGCCCATTGCGCGGAAAGAGATGCCGACCCTTGGGGGTATTTTAAAAACTGCCTTCCTCGTCTCTCTCTCTCAAGGCGTCCTCTGCTGTCTTATCGGCCTTCTTGCCTATCCCATTGGTCTTCTTCTGGGCATCGGACCAGAAAATTTGGCTCTCTTCAGTTCTGTTCTTTTTACCCAGTTTTTTCTTGTCGGAATATTTTTTCTAGTCCGTCCATTCTCCGCGCTTTTACTCGCCGCCCAACGCTTTGAAGTAAACAATCTCGTAAGTTCTCTCAGCATAGTCCTCTCATTAGGCATCATCTGGATCGGCTTCCGCTCAGGCTTTGGTTTGTGGGCCCTTCCCCTTGGCTCGCTTTTTCAACAGATCACCTCAACCCTCGCCACCGCCTTCATGCTTCGAAAGCTCCATTTACTCCCCCACTCTTGGTGGCGCCAAAGCTCAACCTGGAAAGGGGTCTCCGGTCTCTTTCTCGAAGCACTCGACTTCTTTAGTTGGTCTGGTTTTTCGACGGCTGGCGCAGCACTCCAGTCCGTATTCTTGACTCGCTTCCTTGGCCTCGAAGCCGTTGCCATTTGGAACGTCGGCGCAAAACTCGCCTCTTTCGCTTACATGCTGTTTGCCAACTTATTTAACACTGCGTTTATGGGGCTCTCCGAACTCTTTGAGAAGGGGGAACCACAAAATTGCCTACGCTCTTTTCTCAATCTTTTTATCTCCACCCTCTCTTGCCTCACCATTTTCGCTGCCTGCGCGGGCCTGCTAAACGACTACTTTATTTTCCTTTGGACCCAAGGTCAGATCGCGTTTCCCCCTTCATGCACTTGGGCTCTTTTCTCCTGGCTTATTCTTGCCGGTACTCTTCGAGCCTTAGCCTGTTTCTCTAATATCTGGCAAAATCGAAAAGTGATGAGAATCGGCCCAGCCGTCGAGTTCGCTTCTTTAGTTTTCTTTCTTGGCCTATCCCTATTCGCGCCATCACTCAAATGGTTCGCATTCGCTCTAATGGCGAGCCAGATTCCACCCATTTTGCTTTCATACGGCCCCTCTTTTTTTATGGTCCGAAAGTTTTTTAATATTTGTTTGTCAAATAACCAGTTGAGCATGATGTTTTTTTCGTTTGCCTTTTTCATTGGCGCGCTCGGGGTTCGAGCCTTACACGCTCCCCCCTTCCAGCAGGCCCCTCTTCTCTTCTTCTTTGGAGTGGCTTGGATTTATTTTTTTCTCAAAGAACTGAACGCTTTTATGCTTCTCCGCCGGCACTAGCCATTCAACAACTGTCCTAGGCACGTTTTTTTTCGAAGACCGCGCAGGTTGTCCCCTCAACTCCATAAATAGAGTAACTCGCAGATAGCCGAGCCAGTCCCTCGGGTATCCTAAGGAGAGCCGTTTAGTAGCCATTACATCGATAATCATGCCAAATAATAACCCCCTCGTTGGAGACAATCTGAAATGCCAACAATGAATCCCGCACCACATCTTCCAACCGATGAGATCCGTCGATAAAAATAAAATCATACGGCTTCTCCTTCTTTAAATTATTTTCATCCTCCTGAAAGGACTCAAGTCGCAAGGAAACTCGCGATTGTCCCGCTAAAAGGTCTCGATATTTCGAATTTAGTTTTTGGATGTCGTAACTAGTGATTTCCGCTTCAGGACAATTCTGATAAAATGAATATGTCGTTCTGGCTCGATACGTTCCGACCTCCAAAATCCTTTTTGCCTTACGCCCCTTCACCATATTCATAAGAAAAAGCATGTCTGCAAGTGGGGCATCCTCCCCGGCGTGCAGTGGATACGGGACGGGAACAATCAAATCTGCCGTAGAGCACATTGTCTTCACGTTCACCCAAGGTAGGTTCAATTTTCCGACTTCGAACACTTTTTGTCTAAATCAAGGCAACAAAAGCATCTTTTTGTAAGAGCCTTTAAAATCCTCGCCATTAGTTCGGTATGGCTGGTGTTTTTAGGTTTATTTCTCTAAATTCCTTGTATGTCTAACTTTTCACATGTAGTTGTATTAGCATAATTTTAAAATCAAGATAAAATTATACTATCTGAAATAACTCTTTAGCGATTTTTATGACTTCCGAGGCTAAACGAATCATATTTCTTTCGAGTATTTATGATTCTCAGTATTTGGCAATTCGTCGGGAAAGTGTCCCGCCTTGTTTGAGCTCAGCTAAGCATGCTTACCTGTTGGGCTGCATTCAAAAAGCAACTGGAAAAAAACTTCTGATTCTTTCCTGTCCTCCTAAAGCTTGTTCACGAAGACGCCCGCTTTGGCTGCATTCTGTGGCCACAAAGTTTGCAGAATTTGAGCAGCTCTTTTGCGGCAATTTCGATGCCCCGAAGATTCGGGCATTACTATCGCCTATTCTTTATTTTTTTCATGTAGTTCGTCACGTTAAGCGTGGTGACTTAATAATCATGCATAATTATTATATAAATTATTCGCTTTTAGCGCTCTATTGTTCAATGCGATACAAATCCACTATTATAATTGATTATGAAGATGGCAGGCATTTAATTGATAAGGGGATTTCTTGGTATTTGTGCCGGCTCGCAGAGATCTTAGGCAAAAGATTTGTAAAAGGCGCAATTCTAGCCAATTCTCTCCTCAGCAAGAGATTGCCTGTAAATATTCCAAAAATAGTCATACCGGGCTTTTATACCCCAAGAACGCCTCGTTTAAATCCATCTAATAATTCCCGCGTAAGATTTCTCTATGCGGGCACACTTGATGAGACACGAGGCGTTGACCTACTTCTGGATGCTATCTCCCTTATTCCAATCGATGGTTGGGCTTTGGACATTTCAGGTGCTGGACCTTTGGAGTCAAGGGTTAGAGAACTTGTTTCTAATCCAAAATATATAGAAAAGGTTTTTTTTCACTCCGTTCTTGATTCTCGCAAGTACTTGAATCTTATTTCTAATGCGCATGTTGGGCTGAATCCGCAACGTTTAAATGACCCTATTTCAGCGGTTACTTTCCCTTCCAAGATTTTTGCTTATTTATCTGCTGAATTGTTAATACTAACCAGTGAGGCTTGTGGTGTTCGAGATGTTCTTGGTGACTTGTGTATATACTACCAAAAGGATGATCCTGTATCACTTGCCACAGCGATGATTAAAGTTATTCGTCACTATCCGATATCTCTGAGTACAGACCAGCGTAATCGTTTTTCGGTTGAGTCTTCAACAGATAAGCTCCGTTTGTTTTTTAGCTATATCCTATATTAAATCTAATGAGGGTTGCTATTTTAACGACGGATAATAGGCATAATTTCGTAAATTATAACGATCCAAAACCTTCTTTTGGCACTGCACCAACCGCACTTTTTGAAGGCTTGGCGACCTTGCCTAATTTGGAAGTTCATATTATCTCCTGTACTCAAAAGTTTATATTCTCTCCGCTCAAGCTAGCTGAAAATATCTGGTTCCATTCGCTCCATGTTCCAAAACTCGGTTGGCTTCGTACAGGTTACGCGGGCTGTATTCGCTCTGTTCGTAAAAAGCTAAGAGAAATTCAGCCTGACATTGTTCACGGGCAAGGAACCGAGCGGGACTGCGCCATTTCTGCTGTTTTTTCAGGCTATCCTAATGTTGTTACTATTCACGGCAACATGGCAGAACTGGCTAGAATATTCCATGCCCCAATAGCCTCTTTTTACTGGTTTGCTGCAAAACTTGAGAATATTTCCCTTCCTCGTACAGAAGGTGTTTTTTGCAACTCCATTCACACTCAGAAACTTGTTTCATCACGGACAAAGAGAACTTGGCTTGTGCCGAATGCTCTTCGATCGGCCTTCTTCTCAGATAAACTTTCATCCCTAAAACGCGGTGTAAAACCCCGACTTCTTATTACTGGAGTAATCACTCCAAACAAACGTCAGGTTCAAATACTTTCTTGTCTTAAATCTCTTCACGGACAAGGCGCTTTTTTTGATGCTGTATTTATCGGTTCTTGTGGGAACGGGTTATACTGTCGTGATTTTCTTGTTAAACTTGCTCAGGCAGAAAATGATGGGTGGGCGTCATGGCTTGGTGTTCTCGATGAGCCGTCACTAATCCAATCCATGGATACCTCACATGCGCTCCTCCACTTCCCTCAAGAGGAAGCGTTTGGTCTCGTTATCGCAGAATCGCTTGCTCGCGGGCTTAAACTCTTTGCATCTAATGTTGGGGGCATCCGCGACATCACATCGGGAGTACCAGAAGCAGAACTTTTTGACCCCGATGATTGGGACGGGCTTTCAAGAGCTCTTACATCTTGGATTCAAAGGCCGAACTTATCCTCGCCTCAAACGCAAAGTCTCATGAAAACTCGCTACCACCCTAAAACAATCGCATCAAGACATCTGGAGATTTATCGGGAGGTTTTGTCCGCTAGCAATAATCCTTCGTAGATTCTACACAGCTGTTTGCCTACATCCTCCCACCGGCAAGGCTCATGAGGTTTGGGGGCTTCGTCGATCCGATGATAAAAGTTTTTTAAGTTTCCCGCCTCCTCTTCTTTTGAGCCCAGCCGGCTGTATGTTGCCTTGCTGCCAAAACTGGATCTCGCCCACGGAAGGTCTGCTAAAAGAAGTGAACAGCCTCCTGCAGCCGCCTCAAGCGCGGAGAGACTCAAGCTTTCCATGGAGCTTAATAAAACGAATCCGGAGGCATTCTGATAGATGCTAGCCATCTTTTCCCGGCTCGAAATTCCCCCTTCATACCGGACCATCTCCCTTGCGGCGCGGACAACAGACAAAAACATTTCGTAATAGCGGTCTTTTTTACTATAGGGCTCGCCAATAATCCAAACGGGAACCTGCGCCATAACCGCTGCCTCAGCCAACTCCACCACCCTCTTCCGCGCTGTGATCGTAGCAGTACAAACTAGGTATTTAGATTTTGGATTTTGTATTTTTAAATTTGAATCTCGGAAGAAGATGTCCTCCACCCCGTTAGGCACCACGTGCACCCGATCTGGCTTTGCCAAAAACATCTCGACCATTAACCTCTTTTCCCAGCTCGTCAGCGCAATGCTAGTATCTGCCAGCTGATATGAGTCCCAGCATAGCCGCGCCGTAAACTCCTTGGGCAAAAAGCCTCGGGCAAGATTCATGATTATTTTTTGTGCCATTCGAGCACTCGTTTTACGGGAACCTAAGCCCGTGAGGAGTTCGCTCATCACCACCTTGATTCCCTTGCCTTGAGCCTGCCTGATATAGCCCGGATGTGCTCTTCCAAAGTAGTGAATCAAATCTCCCTTTTGTTTGTCATCCCACCAGCGAAGCCACTCTACTTCCACCCCAACAGCCTCCAGCGCTTTCTTAGTCTGCTCGATCTGCGTCTGAAACCCGCCGTGTGCCAAAAGAAATGGATTCGGATGATCAAACAGCACTTTCACGCTTTTATCTTACCCTCGCCCTCCTTACCTTTCCCAATCCAAAATCCGCGTCAGCGCCCTTTGAATCCCTTCGCGAAAGCGGAAAGGCACCCCATCGTGGAACGAGTATCGAGATTGCGCGGGTGCGCAAGCACCCAAGCCCTCCAACCCAGAGGGGTAACCGCAAAGGTCATGGGCGGGTGTCAGGGGACCAATTCGAGGGGTCCAAGTCCCGCAGCCGCGGGACGAAGTAGGGTCACATTCGCGCGCTCCCAGCCGAAACTCTCCCTTTTCACCTGTCCCTTTTCAACCTTACACTAGCATGTGCACAATCTCACGACCCAAAAGGTGGTCATGGCCCTGGTTACCCTCGCCTCCTTTATAGCTGCTCCATATTTGGTTTCTGAATTCATTAATGGCAACGCGATACCCCTCGCTGCTCTCTTCGGTATCGGAGCCCTTCTCTTATTTGTTTTCGGCCTTGGCGAAAAATGCTGGCTCACAATTCCTCTCTGCCTTCCCATGGGTGGTTCCCTCAATATTCTTCCTGTGAAGTTTTCTCCCCACGAACTCTCTATTCTCCTAGTCATTGGTTACGTCTTTTTCCAGTTCATTATGACCGATCGACGTAGCCTTTCCTTTGGCCCTCCGTATATCTGGGCTCCCCTTCTGCTCATCGCTGCCATTCTGATTTATCACGAGACCAAAGGCGGGAAAATCGGTTTGAATATGTTTGGGGGTCAAGGCGCGGGGGGTCGAAAAACCTTCACGATCCTTTGTGGCATGCTAGCCCTTCCCGCCATTCTCTGGTTCAAGCCCCCTGGGGAAAAATGGCTTCGAGCTATCCCCTGTCTTTACCTGATCGGTTGTCTTCTCGACTTTACCCCTTTTCTTACAACGTCCGTCCTTCCCTCTGTCGCTCCATATGTTTTTAAAATCTACTCAAGCGTTAATCTTGAGGCATTCTCTGGCACTCTGGCAGGAAAAAACTCCGAACTTGTTCGTGTAGGTGCCATCGGGCCAACCTGCCTAGCAATCCAACTGGTTCTCCTTTGCTACTTTCGTCCCAAGGAGTGGATACGCCCCAGTAGATTCTTTGTTCCCGTTCTCTCATTTCTGGCGCTAGTCGGAACAATTTGGGGCGGCTTCCGATCTGCTCTCTTTAATTATTTAACGGTGTCTTTCTTCTCTCTCTTTTTCATGGTTCGATGGATCGCTCTATTTACGATTCCGATCGTTGCAGTTCTGATCACTGTTCTCGTCCTTGGCCAAGGCTCTGCCTTCGATCTGCCGCTTACTATGCAACGCACGCTCTCCCCATTTCCTGGCAAATGGAGCAGAATTGCTACCGATTCAGCCGAGTCCTCTAACGATTTTCGTGACGCCATTAAAAAAACCTACCGCGAGGAATTCATGGAGAATTCCGGATTGTTCGGTAGCGGCTATAAATACTCAGCCGCCTTTATGGCTAGCCGCGCTCAAGATTTCTATACAAAGAACGTTATGGCGGATCCCAACAGTGAATCCCGAGACTACATTACCGCGCGAGACCACCACGTCGGGTGGGTTGCTGTTCATCATCCTATCGGAACAGTTGGAATGATCTTATTTATATTTCTCTGCCTTGGTTCCTTGTACTTTGTCTTTACTCATATTTTAAAAACCGACTCATCTCTGGTTTCCCCGCAACAGTGCTGGTCCTCTTCTTTAGTTATCCAGAATATTTTAAGCTATTTCGCCGTCTTTGGCGCGATGCAACAATTCATCCCCGCGCTTTGTGTTCTGCTTGCCGTCGCAATTATTTCTTTCCGTCCTACCAAATAAAAATATCCCTAATCGCAACATCTCCACACCCCACCACCCCGCCCCTACCTCCGCACACTCGTGGTTTCGAAAAACCTTCTATCTCTCACCCTTTCGTGCCAGCAAACAACCAATCCAACATTAAAAATTAAAGATTCTCCCTGGCCACGTGGTTCGCAGCTTCTTTGCAGTAAACGTTTTTCTTCCTGACTGCTTCGGCAGATATATCCCATATGACACATCTTCAGATCGATGAGCACCGCTCCATAGTCGCCTTACTCGATGCGCCAGCACCCAAACAGGCCGCAACACCTTAAAGTAAAGTGGAGCTGAATTATCCAGCCTCGCTCTCTCCTCTTTCGCCGCCGAACTTAACCCCAGATTTTCTCCACTCTCCATAAAGGTCGATGTCATCCCGCGAAGGGGCTGAACTTTCTTTCCGCTTTGTAGCACCCTTACAAACCACTCAGCATCGGATGCCACTCGATAGCTTGTGTCAAAAAGAAGCCCCTCGTTCACTAACTTTTCTCGGAAAAAGATTCCTGCCGTCAAGGCGCCAAAATGGCACGTCCATGTATGAGCTAGCCCAGGCTTCACCATCTTTCGGTGACAAACTGCTTCCCCATCCGTCCCTACAATAATCACATCCCCCAGCACCACCTCCACATTCAATCGGTTTTGTAAAAATCTCTGAACGACCTCTAAGGCCCCTAACAAATACTGCTCATCGCAGTTCAAATATGCTCGAACCTTTCCCGTCCCCTTTTTTAATCCCTTGTTGATCGCATCGTACATCCCCTCATCCTTTTCTTTAAAGATTCGCAGGGTGTAGCCGTGGGCAGTGCGAATGTGCAAAAGTTCGAAGTTTCCCAGGTTGGACACCTGCTCCCCACCGTACTGCCTCAGAAGTTGCACCCCCATCTTCTTCGCAAACTCCTCGATCCCAGGACTCCCCGCATCCTGCACGATATGCTCTACGCTCAACCGCTCTGCTAACCCTGCGCACCTCAGCGACCCTGCAGAGACTGGGCGAAGCGGGGCCACATTCCCACTTTCGCACATTCCCACATTCTCACTGCCTTTAGCTCCCTGATCGGCAACTGAGGCTATACAGCACCCCAAATAGTCGAGCTGCTTGAAGCTGGGAGTGATAATGGTGAAATCCATACTGTTGTTTGAATGTTTGAAAGTGGGAATGTCAGAATGTTAACGCCGAAGATGTCGACTGAAAGCAGCGATTCTTTGGGAAAGTGCTTCGCTCTGCGCCCGTAGTTGTGATCCCTTTTTTTGCGAAAGGACGCCGATATCCTCACTGGCATAGCTCATCGAGCGGACTTCTCCGCACGATCCTTTTGCCAGATCCAGAAAATGGGCAAAGTCTTTGGGGGTTCGCCGCTCAAATCCCTCTGCAATATTGTTCATCACCGAAAGAGCCGCCCGTCTGATCTGATCCCGGAATGCATACTCCCGACACTCTTTGAACTCACCCCAAATAACTCGATGCAACTCTCTCGCTTCCTGCCAAATCTCTAACTCCTCAAACCTCCTCGCCAACGCCATACCCTACCCTACCACTTCACCTGGCCTTTCGCACCTTCTTACATTCTCACCTTCCCACCTTCCCACCTTCTCACTTTCACACCTTTCCACCCTCCAACACCTTCGCACCTTTATACTTTCTCACCTTCGAACTCCCCCTCGCTCTTACTCCTTTATTCATACCTCAAAGCCCATAAGCTAACGGGATGCGCCGCCTCCGTGTTCTCCAAATTTTCAGTCGCTATATTCATTTTGGCGGCGAGGAAAGTTCCGTTTTTCGAATCGGCGACGCCCTCCAACAGAATCACGATGTCGAATATTTTATAGGTTCAACTAGCGAATTCTTGGGCTCTGACATACATGCCAAAATTCGGGCTCCCTTTCGCGCTTACTACAATCTGCCCATCGCCCAACGGCTTCGTAAATATCAAGATATCGGTAACTTTGATCTTTGGCAGATCCATAATGTCCTTCCCGCCCTATCGCCCTCGGTCTATCAGACCGCTTTCGATCTCAAGGTGCCCGTTGTGCACTACCTTCACAACTATCGGATGAGTTGCACCAACGGTTTTTTCCTGAACCACGGCCAACCGTGCGAACGTTGTCTGGGAGGCAACTTCTGGCCTGCCTTTCAGACTGCCTGCTGGCGAAACAGCCACTTTATTAGTGGTTTCATGGGAATCATCCTCCGCCACATCCGCTCCATCGGCACATTCCAAAAGGTGGCCGCTTGGATCTCGATTAGCGACTTCCAGAAAAAGAAGCATGTGGAGATGGGTATTCCCGCCAACCATATTCACAATATATACCATTTCTATGAAAGCAGTGCCCCTCCGCCACCCACCTGCCCTTCAGGCGATACTCTTTTTCTTGGCCGTCTCTCACGAGAGAAAGGCGTTGACCTTCTTCTGCGTGCCTGGGCGAAGGTGAAAAATAGGAATCGCCGTTTGATTATAGCGGGAACTGGCCCCGAGGAGTCATCCCTGAAGAAGCTGTCCTCCGATCTGAACCTTGCGAATGTCGTTTTCACTGGTTTCTTAGATAAAGAACAGCAGGTCTCTCTTTGGTCTAATTCTTCTGCGCTAGTGGTTCCCTCAATATGGGACGAACCTTTCGGAATGGTAGTTTTAGAAGCATGGGCCAAAGAAAGGCCTGTAGTCGCGTTCGCCAAGGGCGCACTTCCCGAGTTGATTCACCACGGTGGGAATGGCCTTCTGGCCGATCCTTTTTCGGTCGAAGCCCTAGCGAAGAACATCCAAGAGCTGATTGATAAGCCCGAACTAGGCCCGCGCCTTGGAAAGGCCGGCAACCTGCGCCTCAAAGACGAATTCAATCGCACTCTTTGGCTTTCTCGTATTGAGTCGGTTTACCAAAAGGTCATGCCTGTTTAATTTCTAAGTTATATGAATACGAAGTTCTTCCCCTTTTCTGTTGTTTGGTTCAGGCGATCTCTTCCCCTTCTCTTTGTTGGGCTTGTTGTGGGAATTGAATCAGGTGCGACTTATTTCTTTGGCCACCAAACTCTCGCTCCGCTGTTATCTATTCTTTCTCTTTCTATTCTCGCTTTCTTCTGCTCTTCGCGCCTTCTACTGATCGCAACTCCACTTTTTATGTTCCTCACCTACCTGCTTATTCGAGATCACTCCCCCTATCCCCTAGTCCGGACATTTACTGTCCTTCTTGGTGGAATCCTTTCTGTCTGGGTCGGCTCCTCCCGCAATAAACTCCAACGTCAGCAATCCGAGATTGAGACCATCGTGAATCTTATGCCTATTCCTTGGTTGCTTGCAGACGCGTCTGGAAATCTGCTTCGAATCGGTCCTGAGTTTCAAAAGCTTCTCGCTCCTTCTCATTCCAACCTCATCAACACATCGTTCTTTGCGCTCTTCTCCACTGTTCAAAACCGCGGCGAGTTCATCCGCCTCTTCCTAGAAACTGCCGATCATTCCGTCACGCACACGGGGCTCCGCCTTTCCCTCGCGAATCCACCATATACCCAATTCGTCGCTGTTCTCTCCTCCCTCCCCTCCCCCTACACCAACTCCGTACTCATCATCCTCAGCCCCAATGCTTCTTAAGCCCTCAACCCGTCCCAAATCTCCCTCTCTTTAACAATCCAAAGTTTCCCCGTACCTGAATAGCTCGTCTTAAGCCCTTATCTTCACTTTCCTCCCTATCAATACTCCTTAACATCGCCTTATGCGTTACTTCCTTCTCCTGCTTCTGCTTTGCCCCTTATTCGAAACGGGACACACTGCCCCGCCCCTCGTCCTACCACTCAATCCCTCTTATCAGGACCAATATGGTCTCTTTGGGGGGTACTCCTGCACTTTCGACGACGAACTGATGCTCGAGTCGATGACCGCCTCCGCCAGCATGAACGTTCTCAAAAAGACGGAGGCCGCCATGGAAAACCTTCGCCGACTCACCGATCCTCTTGTTTTGGCCAAACTGACTGCCCCCGGCGGGATGGCAAAAAATCTTCTCCTTACCCTGTACTGGTTGGCCGAAGCCGATATGGCAGGCGCCGATGTGGAACAGGTTCTCCAGGAAATCTCCCGCCGCGGCCGCGATCAAGCCACCCCCGCAGACTCCACCATGGCTGAAGTCCTCCTCTTTAACTACCACACTGCTCGCCACCTCGGTGTTCTCAGCTTCTCCTGCCTCGTCAGCCTCGGCCAAGGCCTCCCCCCGTCCATTCCCGAGTCTGACAACAACCCCGACAACCGCCTCGC
>Ga0214919_10002802_pt1 | contig 26986 bp, 18 predicted proteins | sample LL1503_MetaG_FD_177994 | JGI IMG/M metagenome (GOLD analysis project Ga0214919, IMG submission 177994) | Freshwater microbial communities from Lake Lanier, Atlanta, Georgia, United States - LL-1503 | ecosystem: Environmental > Aquatic > Freshwater > Lake | place: USA: Georgia | collected...
GACGCACTATTGGCACTACCTCCACCAATTGTAGAACCATTACCACCTGAAATATTATATCTACCACCTCCAACAGTTGAGTATGAACCTGATGTAGAATTAGCTAATCCACCACCTATTGTTGTTGCATTATTAGAAGCAGTATTGTTATAACCTCCACCGATTACTGAACGACCATATGTTACTGAATTATTATAACCGCCACCAACTGTTGTATAAGCACCAATAGAACAATTCCTAGAACCACCACCAATTGTAGCCAAATCACCACAAGCTATATTACTTTGACCACCTCCCACTGTAGAACATTGCCCTGAAGCAGTATTTCTACATCCACCACCTATTGTTGAATAAGTACCATCAGAAGCATTACTACCTAAACAAGGTTCTATACCTGTTCCATTAGCATTATATTTGAATGGACCACTAGGAGCATTTCCTGCCACTTGTGTTAAATATTGTAATTGTTTGGCAATTTGCCATAATAGGTTTGATTCTGTTCCCCATCCTATTTGTTTACTTGGTATAGCCATTGTATTTAATGTTTAAAATAACAAAAATATAATAATTATTTGTTACTTGGTTATTTAGTGTATTAAGTTTTATAAGTAAAAAAGTTATTCTTCAATAACTTCTTCAATGATTGTATAAAATTCTTTTGTTTCAAAATTATAATAGTTACCAAATGGTATAGCTTCAATTATTATTTCATTTTCTGTAATTTCTACATTGTCAAAAAAACAATATAAAACTTTTCCAGTTTCTTTATCAATTACTGTTTTCATATTAGTTTGTCATTACAAAGTTAGATTGAAAAACTGAATCTGTACCTACAGACAATTGTAGTGAAGTGAAAAACCAATTATCAACAGCAGGATTAAAAGTAGCTACACTTACAAGACCTGCAGTAGCTATTACGTCTGTTTGTCTTGCTAAAGAAAATTGCATACCTCTAATATTTCCACCTCTTAAAGTAAATCCTGACCGTTGCATTATACACCATACTTCAGTTATACCTGTAGTATATGTTGCTATCACAGTTGAACTACCAAATGTTGAAGAAGATCCCACTCTTACTCTCATTGTGCACGTTCCTAATATTCCTGTTTTTTCTCCTAAAAATGGAATGATTTTTATTGCATCTGTAGCACTAAATGTATTAGCTTGTATAAAATAAGTTCCTTGTAAAGTTTCTCCTGTTCCTGTTACTGTAGGATATTGAGTTTGGTCTTTAATAATAAACCTAACAGGTGTATATCCTAAAGCATTTTGTTTGTTATTAAACGTAGTCCAATCAGTAGAACTTAATGCTCCTCTATTTAATGCTGATGCTGTTGGAACATTTAATGTTATTACAGGTGTTGTTGTTCCTGTTGCTACAGATGATGATAAATCTGTTCCTGATGTACCTAATGTAAGAGCAGCAACTGATGTAACTGTTCCTGAAGGTATAGTGGGAAATGCAGCTATGGAACCATCACCTCTTATATACTGACTTATAGTTCCTGTAGGTATAGGAAAGTATGTAGTTGCAGCAATTGCTGAAGTTAAATATGGTGTAAGAGCAGAACTTGTTAAATAACCTGCTGGATTAGTTGATAAAGGATAATAAACAAGATCATACGTTGGTTGTCCATTAGCCCATACAACAGATGGATTAGGATAGGTTCCAGAAAGATCACCACCAGCAGGTCCTGTAGGACTTGCTCCACTAGTAACTCTTTTTATATGTCCGAACTTATCATATATAAGAACTCCACCATCATCGGTGGAAGTATTCCCATCTTTATCTAATACTTGTATCATTGTATTTCTGTAGCACTTATATAAAATGTAGTTCCAGGAACATCAGATATTAGCTCTATGAAGTTATTTAAGTTTAATGTATAAGTTTGTGTATCTCTTAAAGTTTCTTCTGCATTCAACTCAAAAGTATATAATAAAACTTGTGAAATACCAGAAGCAGTCATATATCTATTAAGTGTAAATACATAATTAGAAATAGGATTATTAATAATAATTGTATTAATTACTAATGTACCAATGTTAGATATTATTCTGGTGCTTCCATCTAAAGCTACATTTCCTTGATATATTACTTCCATTATCCTTGTCCATTATAAATCTTCTTGTATTTCTTAGAAGATTTAAGTTTAGATGTTTTAGATTTAGCGTGCACACCTGGTCTGCTCACTTTAATCTTAACTAGTTTTTCTACTGTGTTGGTTACCTTTGCCATTTTATATAATTACATACCCTTGGGCATCTTTTGATTTATTAATAAGGGTTCTCCAATTGTTCCATCCTATCTTGTCAAAGTGAGGCATATCTTTGAAGCTTGTCCAGTTTCCTCCCCAATTCCAACCATGTTTAGCAAATATCTTTACACATTCATCCCAATCTGATATTTTATCACCATCCCAGTCTTTATGTGTATCCCAATTAGCTTGTGAACCATCTATAATAAGAACAATGTCCACAGCAAATCCATAGTTATGAATTGACTGTCCACCTTTAGCATTAGTCACTTTTGGTCTTTGTGCATATAAAGCATCTTGCTCTGCAAAAGTTCTAAGTCCTTGTGAAATTCTTACTTGTGATCTTCCTGTAAGAGCTTTATTACATTCATTAATAATAGTCTCCATCTCCTTTCTTACAGAAGGATGTAATTGGTTGATTCTATTTTGTGTAATCTTGTCCATTAGTTATTTTAAAATAAATTGTATTCTAGAATAATTCCATATCCTGGAAGATTGTTTGGTTGTATAAAATATTGAGCTCCTACATTAAACTTAGTAAACTCAATCATTAGGTTTGTATATAATGTAGGTTGTTTTAATGTAAGCTGTGTTGATTGAACACCAACATATCCATGTATCTCTAAAGGTTTTTTAGTTTTAATAATATCTTTATGGATATCAATGATACTCTTTTGATAAAATATAATAGAGTCTTTTATATCTATTTGATTTTTAAATTCAATCTCCTTCTTCTCAAAGTTTTTGATTCTTGATTCTTGTTCTTTAATAATCTCTTTAGCAAAATCATAACGTACAAGATCAGTGATCACCTTTCTAGCAAGTTTATCATTTAGTTTGATAATAGAATCATTCTTCTTTGTATCTATCTGTGAAGTAGCTTTGAAGCTGACTAATAGGCAAACTATCAATAATCCTAATTTGTACATATTCTTTTTGTTTTATGGTTTTGATTCTATTAACTATAACTGTATCTATCTTTGATAAACTATCTATAATTTTAGTAGACTCCTTAGCTTTTTCTTCAAGAATTAATATATCACTCTCTAACTTTCTAGTTTTCTCTATAAGAATATCATTCTTATTTTGATTGTTTAGTGTAAAGAATATCCAGATAACGGTGATGATCACCGCTAAGTACTGATCTTTTAAATATTTTATCATTTACTTTCCTGTTACATCATGATCTTTAGAGAAATATCCAAATATTGCAATAGCAATAGCTAAAACAAACTTAGGCCAATCTTTTTCTAGATTTACCTCATCCGAAGTTAATGGTTGTACAGCTATCATAGCAGCTAATATTAAACCCATTAATGTTGTTTTCCAGCTTTTCATTTTTATTTTATCCTTTTACATTTTTATATACAACAGATATATATTGTATAATTGCTCCCACTGCAATAATGATACCTATGGTCCAAGTGAATCTCTTCTTGAACTCTTCTTGCTTCTCTATCTTATCTTCTAAATCTTTTATTTTAGATTTAAGCTCTGTAATATCAGCAACAAATCCCCCTGTTTTTGTTAGTGCATTACCTAATATAGCATCTACAACTTGCGTTAGCTTTCCATCTATAGAAGTCATCTTCTCCTCTAGATCATGTAGTCTCTGATCCATGTTTTTTAATTCTTTTTCTACTTGTTGTTCAAATGCGTTTTCCATAAGGGAGAATAATGTTTAGGTGTTGTTATAACATATATACAATTTAAAGAGATAATTGTAAATGATGCAATCATTATACCAATTTATACACAACAAATATAAATCTTAATTTCCATATAATGAAATGACTACATGAGATAATCTTCATAATATAGCATAACCTAAAACTATTTTAATCCATACTTAACCCATCTATACCACACTCTTTCGTGTATGTAGTATTGTACAGGTTTGTAAATTAATTCAGCTACACCAAATGCTGCACCCACCTTAACAGAACCTGTTATAACTAACATGATTGTAAAGCCAATTAATGTACTTAAGAGTCTATAGCTTATTGTTTTTGCTATGTGTCTTTTCTTTTCTACATTCATAGCTTACCATCTTTACGCATTTGCTCTCTAATCTTTGTAGCAGATATATCAGCAATCTCTGTAGGAGGAATATGTTCTATAATATCATAACCAACACCTCTACCAAATTCAATTGAACATATGTCTGGAATAATAATCACCTTCATTATATTGTTTTCTACAAACAAAGCATAATGATTCTCAATGTTATCCTTTACCTGATTAGCTGTGAAAGGATTCTTTGCATCAGGTTTTACATCTCTGATACAAATCAAAACATTCTTACCATTGTCTAAAGCTTGTTCAAATAGTTCTTGATGTCCTTTATGTAAAGGTTGCCATCTTCCTACAAACATAGCATATTGTGATCCTTTTGGTTGCATGGAAGACTCTACATGCACTTTCTTATTCCATTTCATTATATTAGATTTAAAATTTTATCAATTGATTCTTGTGGTGTATCTTCTGTAGTGTCTATATCAATGAATTTCTCTAATGGAGGTTCATAATTAAATACACTAAAATGATCTCTTTCTCTTGGTTCTGTTGTATGAACATATATTTCTACAAGATCTGCACCAAGCATTCTTTTTAGTTCTTCTCTCTGCCATCTGTATGGAGCAATAACAGAAACTACCACTGTGTAGTTTTGATTATATAAATAGTGTGCTATCTTCTGTGCACCTTTAACATTATCTATTCTTCCTTGTTCAGAGAAGTCTATATTTAATGTAAGTGCACGTAAGTCATCCCCATCTATATGAAACACTCTATCATATTTTTCTAGTTCTTCTTTCAATAACTTAGCCAACACTGTCTTACCATGTGAAGGCTGTCCTGTAAACCAATATACTGCCATTATTTCAACGCTTTAATTATATCTTCACTATTAAATATACTTCCTAGTTCTGTGTATGGACATTTAGAAATGTCTTCAAACAATGGAAGCTTCTGTAAGTATGGGTGATCAAAGTTTAGTTCTTTGTCTGGATCATTAGCTTGTAGGTTAGCATGTAAATCATAACCAAATACCTTTGAGCTTGTTCCTATCCAACATACAAGACTTGGTAATTGTAGAGCTGTAGCAATATGCATAGCAGATGAATCAATAAGAAGTCTTCTTTGTGCTAGAGATAATAGAACAGCTATACTTCTGAATGAATCAAGAGCAGCCATTGTATCAGCATACATAATTTGATCCTCACGTTTGATGTGTACAATTGTATAATCTTTCTTGTAATGTTGAATAACATCATTCATTACAGGTGTAGGAATATCTCTCACCCAACTATATTTCAATGGTTGATCTTGTGGACCACCATTAGGTTGTATAGCCATGATAGGTTTATCTAATTGATAGAATGGGGCAAAGTATTCCACTTCTGTTTTAGATATAAATAACTCAGGCATTTCACCATTGTAAGCAATACCAAAAAGATTACACCATATCTCAATCAAATGTTTTGATTCAGTTAGATAATCAGATGTTGTATAAGGATCTGTAATAAACACCTTTGTGTCTTTATCCATTATGTAATCTTTATATATCCCTGATGTAGTTCCATGTTGCATCACTTTGTTTACATTAGGATTACCAATAAATACATCTGTATAAGATGTAAGAACAATTATGTTTGCTTTAGGATGTTGAGTTCTAATAGCTTTTAATACTGCTGTAGAAAGAATGTTCTTACCTAAGCCTCCTGATATATCAAATATTATATTCATGTTTGTTGATTTATACGTATCCAAATTTCTTAAAGAACCATGGATATGTGTTTTTAATTGATTGACAAATTTCATATCCTAATACTTCTTCAAAGTCATCAGGCTTTCTTTCAAACTTAGGTCTTAGTTTATGATCTCCATATATACCATGTATAGCATCATTCTCATGTGTGTGCTGTGTAACAGTTTCAAATGAATGACCTTCGTAATATGGAACTTCCATATACTCATAGAATCTTCTAAGTTCTTGTTCAGGAAAATCCATTAAGTCTTCATATCGGATAAATAGTATTCTTTTATCCAATCCTTGATCAAATGCATCTTTTAATCTATCCATAGATATACCAACTGGTGGTCCATCAGCCCATAGGTTAATTCTTTTTTGAAGAGTGGTGCCTACTAATTGATTAGGATTTTGAATGTGGTTTGCTTCTGTAGGATTTTTTCTGAAGTTCTTTTCCATAGAAGCATAAACAGCACGTACATCTCTAATCATACATACCACTTTAGGAGCTAACATAAACTCACTAGCAAACGGTAAATGAATTCCCCAACCTCTATTCTTATCTAATACATAAGGTTTGTCTGTAATAGAATTGAAATAACCATGCATACCATTGTGACAAAAGCCAATGAATCCTTTCTTCATTAACTCAGCATCTTGTGCTTTAAACTCTGAAGAGTTATTATAGTTTCCTTTAGCTCCTAACAAAAGATCTAGAAATCCTGATGTAGGTGTGCAATAGAAATCTGGGTTATCTGCTATTATGTTCTGCAGAAGAGTGGATCCTGCCCTTGGAAGAGAGGAGTTAAAAAAGATTCTTTTCTTCATAATTAATTGATTTTACGGACAAAGATAAATAAAAAAAGGATAAGATTAATAATACATCTTATCCTTTTCTTGATAAATTCAAAAAGACTATACTAGCACAGTGGTGTCTTTAGCAATTTGTAATTCAGCAATCAAAGCATCAATAAGAGGTTTCAAAGCTTCATCATCTTTTACACTGAATCCATTTTTGTTTATCCATCTCACATCTTTATATCCAAAGATATTGATTGCGTGAAAAGGAGAAATGACAGCAGGATTCTCTACAGGTTTTTTAGCAAAGATTGCCTCTACTAAAGGAGTTACAGTGGTTAAAGAATCTGTCTTCACCTTTACTGATAACTCTTTTGAATTGATTTGGGTTTCTCCATATCCAAAGATATGAATTGTGAAATTTTCCATTTTATAAATATTTATTGAAGTTAAAGAAAAAAATTATTATTATGGTACAATGCACACTGCACTACCACTTCTCCAAACAGAACCAGAAGGAAGACCTGCTGAACTAGTTGGAATGTTTTTAATTGAGAGATTGTTTACAAAAGTTGTGCAAGCTCTATCAGCAGTCAAATTAGATCCTACAATCATTGCACAGTTATAACCATTAATATTATTATATTCACCCCCTAAAATAGCTGACATTAAACCAGTAGCACAATTATAATATCCACCTGCAACTGTTGAACCACAAAGAGAAGCAAGGTTACCACTACCACCACCTATTGTAGTGTATGCTCCACTTGCTTGATTAAAACGACCACCACCTATTATAGAAGAATTATTAGAAGAAATATTATTATAACCACCTCCAACAAAAGAATAGTTTCCAGATGCACTATTGTCATGTCCACCAACTACTGAAGCATAATCATTCAAAGCACTGTTTGAGATACCTCCTCCTATTGTTGAACAACTACTATTTGCAATATTACAACATCCTCCAGCTATAGTTGATGCAGAAGCTGAAGCATTATTATATTTACCACCACCTACTGTTGACGAAGGACCACTTGCAGTATTAAACCTTCCACCTAATACTGATGAATCAAGACCACAAGCAGTATTGTTATTACCCCCACCGATAGTTGTACGAGAAGCATTGGCATTATTGAATTCTCCTCCACCAATTGTTGATGTTTTACCAGTAGAACAATTGTAAGAACCACCACCAACTGTAGAACCAATATTATTAGTAAAATTACAAAAACCTCCTCCTATTATCGAACAATCACCCGAAGCAATATTTAGTTTACCTCCACTAATTGTTGAATTGATTCCATTAGCAGTATTTAAATCTCCTCCACTAACTGTTGCGAGTAAATTAGAAGCATTATTTTTCTGACCACCACTAATTGTTGAAAAATTACCACAAGCAGTATTACATTGACCACCACCTATTGTTGAACGAGTAGCTGAAGCGGTATTACATTCGCCACCACCTATTGTTGTATAATAATTAGAAGCAGTATTAACAAAACCACCACTAATTGTTGCAGAATATTGAGAAGCATTATTGCCAATACCTCCTCCAACTGTGGCTCTATTTCCTGAAGCAGTATTGTTATACCCTCCTCCCACTGTTGACCTTAATCCTGAAGCAGTATTGCTTTCGCCACCACCAACTGTTGAAGCACAATTTGAAGCACTATTAAAAATACCACCGCCAACTGTTGAAATAATTCCATTTGCTGTATTGAGACTACCCCCCGAAATTGTTGAACCACTTCCATTTACCGTATTATAACTTCCCCCACTAATTACAGAAAGTACACCCGAAGCAGTATTATAACACCCACCGCCAATTGAAGAACTAACACCATTTGTAACATTATAATATCCTCCACCTATAGTTGATGATCTATTTGAAGCAATATTAAAACTACCTCCTCCTATTGTAGAACAATAACCAGAAGAAATGTTATCATCTCCACCACTAATAGTAGCAAAATAACAAGAAGCAGTGTTATATCTACCCCCTCCAATATTTGAATTATCACAAGAAGCAGTGTTTTGATAACCACCACCTATTGAACTATAACCCCCACTTGCAATATTACTACCTAATGCTGGTTGAATACCTGATCCATTAATATTATACTCAAAAGGAATTGGGTAAACATTTAATGTTGATCCAGTAAATGATAATCCTGTACCAAGAGAGATTTCTTCCATTATTCCAACACCAGTTGTTGCTCTACCAATTAACTTGTTAGTAGACATTGATGTAGATATGTTTGGAGATCTTCCACCACTTGATGTGATAGGGGATGTGGCAGTAACTTGTAATATTCCACTACCTACACTAATTGCACATATAGCAGTGCTAAGTTTTTGTATTACAGAACTGAGAGTCTCATTAGTAATAATTCCAGTGCATACTAAGTTAGGTCCTTCGTAGAATACGCAAGAAGAACTTAATATTATTGGACATGGGTTGGCTGAACAAATTGTATTCATTTTAGTATATTATTAGTGAACGATTTTAAGAAAATCTCCTGTACGATAAATTTGACCAGGAACCAATCCTGCAAATAAAGCAGTGGCATTATCAGCATATTGAAGAATGACAGTGGGTGTTGTAAGTACAAGACTCCAATCTGTTACTCCAGTTCCTACAGACTTAGCAAAGTATAATAACTTTGTGGTTGTATTTAAATAAGTTTGTCCTAGATATATAGCAGGTATAGTAGGAGCAGTAATACCAGATAATGGTATTAATCTAGTGTTTATCTTACCTAATATAGATTGAAGATCCTCTAAAGGAGCAACATTAATATTAGAAAGAGGTGGGCCATTGTATATAATGCATATAGCATTCTCATACACAGCACATGTTGGGCAAATTGCAGCTGTTCTCATGTGAGCAAAGTTAATTATTAATTATGTATTTTAAAAGGGTGCATGTTAAATAAACTGTATAATATAGCGTTACCTACCTCTAGCTTCACCAGTAACTCTCACTCCTTGTTCTTTAGCTAATTCAGGAGATAGATAAGGTAGTAGTTCATTTTGAAATTGTGCAGCTACAGGAATCATATTAAAGAAATATTTAGTAGGATGTGTCTTATCAACCATATCTTCATCATCTGTTGCTTCTCCATACATTTCTTTACCTGTATACCACAACACTTGTGTAGCTCTACTTAAAAGACCAAGAGATGGAATTACAGATCCTTTAGTCATACTTTCAAATGATAGAGGATTGTAATAAAATGTAATCTCATCAGATATCTTGTTTACAAGTTTTAGAGTCCATTTGTATTTATTCTTTTCTTCTTCTGTAGCATCTTCTGGTGGTTCAGATGATTTAGCTGCAATAACCAAACCAATAACACCAAACAATAGATATAGTTCTTTCATTTGGTTAGCTATCTGTTCTCTCATAAGATCTTGGAACTCCTCTTCTGTAATCTCTAACTCTTGACCAGTTTTTCTGAAATAGTCTAACTTCTTAGCTTCAAGCATTTCATTAAGAATTTGCAATCCCTCATCACTACCAGTGATGATAGCTCTCATTTTTGCTATGTTTTTAAACCCTACATATTGCCATGTTTTAACAAATGCTCTAGTTCTACCATATTCCCATTTATCAAGCTCTGCATTCTTATCAATTCCTAATGTATGTTCAACAACTAATTTAGGCATCCAGTTTTTGAACATCATGAATGAACTAAATATAGTGTCTCTTCTATAACCAGCTTTATTATCTTCATTCATCTGACCATTAAGTTTTCTACCATATTCAATTATAGATGTACGGAATTTAGCAAGCTCTGTGTCACTCACTCCTGGAATAACCACTTCATCATTTTCAATTGTAGCCACCTTATCTAATGAAGAAGATTCTTTTAAAGCTTTCACTCTTTCATCAAATGATTTCTCTAAAGCTTTTCTTTCGCTTTCAGATAGTCCTTTTCTAGCATTTCTATCTTGCTGTTTTAGGTATTGAATTATGTTCACTATCTTACCATCTACCACCATTGAGTTATCAATAATACTCAACGCACTACCCATCTGTAATCTTCTCTCAGCAAATGAGTTAGTTGACATCATTACATCACTAAATGTCCATGTAGATAAGTATTTACTAAGTCCTTGTTTCTTAGCTATTTTTCTTCTTTCTTCTGTAGTAACATCTTCATTCAATGGTACAATGAGATCTAGAAGTCCTTTTTGTATAACACTGAAGTTGTTTCCTGTAACAATCTTAAAATTGTTCTTTTGGAATTCTGAGAATGAATACATAGTTCCACTATTGACATAAGCTTGGAAGTTATATCCTATAAAGTTAGCTGCAGCAATAAGAGGTTTAAGACCAACAGCAAGAGATCTAGTTAATGTATCAGCATTACTTAATAACTTTTTAGCATTCACTGTTGTAGCTTCTTTCTCTTCTTCTGTCTTACTAAGTTTTTCTCCAAGAGTAGCAAAACCAACATTTCCTAATGAACCAAGATCTTGTCCTAGTTTATATAGTCCATCGTCAATGATTGTTCTTAATATATCTGCATTCTTATTATCTTGTTCATTGATACTAAGATCTCCATCTGTAAACTGAACTTGTCCATTTTCAAATATAAGACTTCCTTTAGCTTTTTCAACAGAGTGTAATGTAAGAAGTGTGTTCTCTAAGTTTTTAGAACTTTCATATTCTAATAAAGACTTAACCCATAGAGCTCCAATCTTGTTAAGATCAGTAGACAATTGGTTTACAGCTTTGTCTGTTTTAGTGTAATATTTAGGAATAGATTTCTTAACCTTTCCTGTTTCAGGATCAATTTTAGAAACATTTTGTTCTTCGTTTATTCTAGTTTGATAGAAGTCTGTCCATAAAGATTCTTTTGCTTGAGCAGATATGTCATCTGATTGTGCAAACTTCTGAAGCATAGTAGCTTCTATTAATGGAAAGAATGAACTTCCTTGTTTATCAAGGTAACCCATCTTTTTAGCTTTAAGATTTAATGCAGTGAAGAATTCCCACACATCATGTGCAGCTTTGTTTTTACGTAAGTTTTCATACTCTTTAGATAGATGTCCTTCTTCAATCATTGTTTCTCTAAACAACTGTTTGAATCTATAGTTATCATATCCATCAAATCTTTCACTATGTATATCTAATGAGTCTCTTAACTTAGCTTTTCTCCACACTCTTTGTAATGAATCTTCTTCTGCATCATTTGAGAATACAGTTTTATCAAGTTCTATTAATCCTTTTTCAATTGCAGCTTTAGAAAGTTTATCATACTCAGTAACATTCATATTCTTTAAAAAGAAAGCTTTATCACGTTTCTCTCTAGCATCTTTTAATTCATTCCAGTATTCAGCATCAAACTTCTTAATAAGATTTAATCCTGTAGGAGACATTGTTCCAATCAAATCAAATGCTTTCACTCCTCTAGCTGCAGCTTCTTTCTCTAATGCAAGAAGTAGTTTTTCATACTCTTTCATCTTTCTAGCAAACTCAATGTTCACAAGACTCTTAGCATTCATAAGCATGTTAGAAGCAAGTTTGATGATTTTAGCAGAAAGTTTAGATCCTTCTAAGAATGTCTTAGCAAAACCATCTATTTCTTTTTCAGCATTAAGAATAGTTTCTTTTGTTTTCTCTGTAGTGATTCCTTCTTTCATTCCTAAATGTACAGCATATTGATTCTGTAGTTCAGAAATCTCATTTAACATTCGACCTGCCATAGAAGAAATGTGCTCTAGTTCTTTTAATGTCTTTTTGTTTTCATCAGTCATTTCTTCTCTTTTATATTCAGAAAGAAACACTTGGTCCATTGTTGTAAACTTCACAGCACTTATTCCATAATCAATTAAGTCTCCTAGTTTTTTATCTAGTTCCTCTTTACTTATTGTTTCATAGTCTATTTCAGCAAAATCATCTAAAGCAGTTCTTGCATTGTTCAAGAATGATTTACCTACAGTTACAAGAGGAGAGAAGTTTAATTTAACATGCAAATTACGAATAGCTTCACTTAACTTATTGATCTCTAATATCTTTCCATATCTATCTTCAGCAGCTACTGGTTTCTTGTATAGTTTTTCCCATTGTTCTCTTAATGATTTAACAAGAAAGTCAATTTTTGCATTACCTGTAGTTTCTGAATTAATAGGAACTGGAAGTAAGTATAAGTTTGTTTCCTCTAATGAATTAAGTTTACCTATCTCCATAGATGTAGGAGCAGCAAATCCACTATCAGGTTTTCCTTCAACAGCATATTTATAATTTATTACAAAAGGAATCATCCTAGCCTTTCTCAATTGAGCAGGTTTTAATCCATAGTTATAAAGAATTTTGGTATACTCACCCATTTGAGCTTTCCAATCTTTTTGTTTACCCCAATGAATATCTTCATCTGTACTTTTATTTACAGCTGTAGTTTTCCAGTCAAGGATATCCACTTTAACATCATCTGTTCCATCTTCTTTTGTATAAGGTTCAATAGCTATAAAGTCAATAGCAGATGCAAGTTTACCTTTCACTCTTTCATTAACTGCTTTAGCTTCTAATATAAAACGTGTACCTGTTCCATAAGAGTTAATAAGCTCTTTGGCAAATTCTTCTACTTTTGATTTAACTTTAGGTTCAAGTTTAGTTGCTATAGGATCAGTTAATGCATCATTTCTTTTATATCCATCTTTATCAATAAGATTGTTAGATATAAACTTATATATGTAATCATGTATCTCTATTCCCCAATCTTTCTTTTGATCATCTAAGAATTTTTGAAGATCAGTTCTATCTGGAAGAGTCTTTTTAAGTGATGCTGTAACAGATGGAATCTGTTCAGGAAGACCATCAAGAGTATAATGTCTTGGTATCACTTTACCTGAAGCATCTGTTTCTGCATCAACTACTTTTAATCTATTGTTAAATCCTTTGATTATATCAAAAAGTTTATCTACAGCAGAGTTTTTAACTTGATAAAACACACCACCATTAGTTATATCAGAAACAACACCACCTACATTAGCAGATAACACTCTACGTGAAGTTTTTTGAAATATATCTATGTTAGATTTTCTATATTGTCCTCTAATGAAATCAAGAATGTTGTTCCACCATTTTTGAATCATAGAACGTTCCTTCTCTTGCATCAATTCAGGAAACTGTGTAGAGCCTTCAGATTCATTGATAATAAGCTCAGATATAAGTTTATCCACAGCTTCTTTCTTTATCTTTCTAATGTCTGGTTTTCCATTAGATAATTGATATGCTTTCTTACCCTTGTAAGCTTTTAATGTCTCATCATAGATTTTGAATCTATCTATCTTAGAGATCATTTCTGTAATAAGTTTTGGGTTAGTTTGTTCTATAATAGCTGTAGCTATGTGAACTATTTCTTCTGTTAATGTATAGTTTTCCATTCCTTGAGCAATAGCTACCACTCCTTTAACAAGATCAGCAAGTCCATTGATTCCTTTAGTCTCTATGTCAGGATTACCTTTAGCATATTCATCTAAAGATTGAATATCTATATCCATTTGTTTAGCTACATTCTTCATTACAGCCACTGTCTCAGCAGAAGCTTTAGATGCAGGCATTTCTTCTGTTTGAAAAGAAACAAACTCTTCAGGATTAATATTAGTTTTAGGAAATGATCTAATCTCTATATCATCCAAGTTAGGAAACTCATCTAATCCATTAATTTCCTGCCACAAAGAAACCTTTGCAGCAAGAATTATTGGATTCATGTTAGATTGTTCAGCTAATGCTTTGAACTCTTGTGAACTTCTATTTACACAATGTGCCATATTAACATTCGTTTATTTTATTTTTTTCTTCATCTGATAAAGCATCCCATTCTTCTTGTGGTATATCATCAGGTTTTACAATTGATTCATCAGCAGATACAATTTGCATAGTACCTAGAAGAGCTAATTCAATTTCACTGTCTTCCACTTCTCTTTCCACTTTCAAGAATCCATTGTCTAATACAGATGGTCTAGAAACTGTTGATAAAGGATCTAAAGGAAAGTTCTTACCATAAAACTCTTGTGCTTTAAATGAATCACCCCAAGCATTGATAGCTTTGTACACATAGTTAAAATATGTTCTTTCAACTCCATCTTTACCTTTGAATGTAGATTCTTGAATCAAAGGAACTCTTACACCATCTTCATTTATTGTATACACCTTTTTGAACAATCCTCTATTAATGTGACTAGTGTCTCCTGTTTTTCTGGCCTTAATTCTTTGATTCTTGGTAATTTTATCTTCCCAAGTAAATGAAACAAAATCATTACGTCCTTCTTTTGATCCTTTAGAAAACACAATCATTTTAGGAAGTTTTCCTGCAGTCATTTTTTTCTCTAACTTTTTACTTAAGAATTGTTGTTCTTTGTAATACCATCTTCCTTTAGTAGATTTACTTTCTTGTAATCTTCCTTTTCTATAAGCTACAACATTAGTATTGTTCCAGTTATTCCTTTCCATTATATCTAATGTTTTGAATTCAGCTAAATTAGGAATATTTTCTAGATTAGACAATGTTTTATTATAGAATTCTTTAAAATCATCATAAGGAAGAAGATTAGTGAATGCAATAGGAGAGTTTGTAAGACCAGATTGTATTACAGCAAGTCTAACTAACTTGCCATATAAATCTTTGTTATCATCTCCTAGTTTCTTTTTCAACTCTTCAAATCCATATATGATTAAGTTTTGGTCATACACTTTACCATCTCTTCCTTTGATAGAAATATTATCTGCTTTAGGAATTAACATAGTCATCATCTTTCTAACTTCTCTAGGAAGGTAACCCATTCTATTTAATAACTCAACAGTGATATTTTCTTTCTTGTATGTATTACCATCTCTCAATTGGTATTCATCTAATACAATCTTATTACCACTCTCAAGTTGTAATGAGTTAATAATTAAGTTATTAAACAAAGGATGGTTCTTATCTTTCAACACCTGATCTCTAAAATCAATGATTTGTCTAGCAGCACTTTTTTCTGTTTGATTTCCTAATAATATTTTCTTAATAGAGTTGTTAAGCTTTCTATCATTCTGCACAGCCCAATCAAAAAGATCATTCACAGCTTTTTGTGAAATCTTAAGAAAGTCTCTATCACTAAGATCTGCATAAGGAATCAACACCTCATTCATTACTTTTCTAACATTCTTTTTATCAGATATTAGGATTTCAGCAAATGCATCACGTACATTATATATTGTTTTAGCAAGAGGTCCTATAAAAGAATTATCAAGAAGAGCATCTATGGCAGGTATAATATCACCTTCTGCATTTACAGAAGATAACATAGTCTTTTGTGCTTTAGCAAGCTGTACTTGTTTCTTAGTTACTAAGTATGGATCATTGATTGTAGCTGTATCAAAGTTAGAACCTTGTGTCACCTGGAATAAATGATTAGCCATCATAGCATATTTCAAGAACTCATCTATTATAAATGATTGTGCAGCTAATTCTTTAGGACTCATGTCTGCAGGAGATTTACCAATCATATCAAATAACTCTGTCTCATTAGGCATTTCATCTACCTCTTCTTCAGTTAAGTATTCATACTTAGCGTCATTAACAAAGTTATCAATAAACAACCATGAGTATCCATTGTTCTGAATTGTTTTTAAATACTCACGAATAATTGGTTGGTTCATAAAATATCCAACAGTGTTTATAGGCACACCAAGTTTAACTAATAACATCCATGTAGAAGCTACGTTTGGAGAAGCTCCCATTTCCATAATCCATGGTCCCTTAGCAATATCCACATATCCATCAATAAACTGTCCAATAGTATTAGAGATGTATGTTTTACCATCAGCACTTTTTACTTTAGATAGAGTGGAATATTTTTGGTCATTAATCATAATGGTGTTATGTTCTTTGAACTTAACTTTACCATCACCTAACCATTCTCTATCTTCTTCATTAACTAATGTTTTTATTATTTCTGGATTAAAAAATATAGGAGCACGTTGATTTTGTGCATTGTTAGTTTGGTTCACAGCAGCAATACCAATTGCATATTTACCTGTAACAAATGAATGTCTTAAGTTAGTCATGAATTTTCTACTTAGCATGTTTTTAACATCACCATAGTTAATATCAGGATTACCAAGTTTATTATTTATCTTTTTAGATAATGCTTTAAGATCTTCTGCAGAGTTAGGTTTTATTAAGTTTTCAAAGTTGAGGTCATTAGAAACAAGTTTCTGTAAAGAGTTTATGTATTCATTCTCTAATGATTGTCTGTAAAGATCATTGATTACATCTACTCTTCCTCCAGCACCAACTTCTTCAGCAAAAATAGCTGCCATCATTCTACCTTCAGCATCATCTCTTGAAATAAGATCTTTTTTAGATCTAATATATTCATCAAATTCTCCTTTATCATACATCTCACCAAACTTATCAATAGCTTCCTGACCAATTCCCAAATATGGAACTTGTTTAGGTTTTTTATCATTACTAGGATAGATGTTTTTCAAATAGATTGACAACTTATCAATATCAAAATCCGATCCAGCTTTCATAACAAGTTCTGATGGAATAACTACTGAATCTTTATATCCCTTTGGAAGAAATTTAGCTATTTCAAATACATCAATAGAGTTTTGTTGTTGTGTAGGAATACGGAATGCAACACCCATAATAGCTTGAAACTCTTTCTTGCCTTCTGGATCAGTATTGAAATACGTAATAAGTTCATCTTCAGACATACTTGATTTAAACCATGGAGCTACCATTATCTGACAAACATTTATTGGCTTACCATTCTCATTTCTAGTATAGAATCTAAGTAGGTCAGAGCTATAAACATTCTTATCTTTAACTATTTTTTTACCAGGTCTTTTAGATTCTAATAATGTATTAGCAATCTGCACCTTCATACCTCCAGATATTTTAGGAGATGTAACATTCTTGTCAGCAATAGAATAAAGAATGTTTCTGATTTGTCGATATGCAGGTGTTGCTTCTAATACAACATGTCCATTTTTAAATCCTTTAAATGCATCAGTGATGTTATAATTAACTTCTTGTTTTAATATCTCCTCTTCTAATGTATTAACTAGTTTACTAATATCAGATATTCTGAAACTTTTTCTACCATCAGCTCCTATTGTTTCTTTAAGACCAAGTTTTTTAAGAAGAGTTTTATATCCTTGTTCTATTTTAGCTTGTAATATTTCTTGATTGTGTTTTATGTCTTTATATAACTCAGAACTATTTACTTTTTCATCTTCAGACATTCCTGTCCATTTAATAAACTTAGCATTGAAGTCTGTAATAATAGCACCTTTAGAATCTTTAGTTTCAAAATCAATTGGTACACCAGCTTCCATGAAGTCCATTGTAACAAGTTTTGTAACCTGAGATCCTTGTGTTACATAAGGAGCATCTTTAGAAGGTATCTCTGCTTGTACACCCATAATGCCAAATGGTATTTTGGAAACAGCTTGTTTTTCATAAATATTTATTGGAGCACTAAGATCTTCAAATGGTGTCTCATCAAAGTTACCATCTTCATCATATAAAGGAGAAATCTTTTCAGCACCCACTTTAACTCCTGATTCATATACAGCATAGTCAATATTCTCATTTTGCATCTTGTTATACAACTTGATAGCATTTGAGTCAGGATTCATCTTATGTAGCAATCTAAATGATAAAGGAAGTAATGCAAACTTATGTAATACAACATCATTATAGTTTCTACCATCTTGTTTGTTACCAGATACAATAGGTTTTCTAGGAGTGTATGTACTTGCTACTTCAGGACTTTTTCTATCAAACTTTTCTAGTTCTCTTTTAGTTGCTCCAGATTTAACAAGATCTTCATACTCCATATCATGTCTGTATTGAGCTTCATTACCTTCAGTCCATTCTCCAGAACGTATTCCAAATATACGATTTGCTTTTAATGTAATATATCCACCACCATCAGTCTCTTTATATGGGTCATAATCTTTTAGATCACTATAACTTAATACATCACCTATAGTGATTGATCTGAAGAATTCATTATTCATATCTGTGTAACCAGCATCTCCAGGTTTAAATCCTTTGTTATATACAGCATCAAGTGCATCGTTTATATCTTGTGATCCACTCATAAGAGCTTGTCTAGGAGAGTTAAAGTTTTTGATACGTTTCAATTCATCTGAATACTGATAAGGATCTGAATAAAGAAGTTTGTGCATTTCAATATTAGCTATCATATAGTTAACTGAAAGTAGTTTAAGTCTATCTTTTAAACTTTCCTCAGTTAATTTTATATCATTGTTATTCTCAAACTCAACATCCTCAATAGATAATCCTTCTTCACCATAAAATACAATACCATAATTCCCAAGAAGTTCTCTTGTATCTTTAGCATCTTGTTCAATAAATGCATCTACAGCTTTTTTTATTTCAGATTCAAATTCATTATACACTTCTTCAGCAGAAGTGTTTTTGTATTTTTCATTAGTAATTTTATCATTAAGTGTATCACCTAGTATAGCTTTAAAGAAACGTAAGTCTGATGCATTTTTTCCTTCAACAACAAAACGATCATCTCTTGAAAGATCTAGTTCAGACATGAAATAGTTTTTAAAGATTTCATAATGCTTATCATCCATAAAGTTTTTACTATTTAAAAACTCACCCATTTTGACAGCCCATTCAATAGACGCATCTCCAGGTACAAGATTTAAATAGTATCCTTCTATATTAAGATTTAACTCTTGTACAATTCTTTCTTTAGCTGTAAGCTTAGAAGATTCTTTCTTTTTACCTCTACGTTGATTATCTGTACCATCAATATATACAGATTTCATTAAGTCTTCTGTGCCCTTGATACGATTACCTGTTCCTTTCTTAGGATCTAAGTTGAACATCTTCTGTAACATCACACTTCCTTTAGCAAATACATCTGTACGTAAGTATCTGTATTGGCTATAATAAGCTTGAGTGTCTAACTCCTTAATATTTTTTAATTTAGAAAGAACATTATGTAAATTACTTAATGCATTTACACCAATGTAAGTTTGTGTACGTTCTCCATTCATATTAAAATACGTACTCTCAAATCCTTTATTTTCAAGCAAAGCTTTAGTAAGTCCTAATTGCATCAATCGTCCTTCTATATCTAATGCTCTAGGAGTTAAGTTTACTATACCTCTAGCAATATCTCCATTAGCTTCATCATCTTCTATTTGTGCATCAGTTTTAGCTTTACCTTGATCATTTAATTCAATGAATGTATTCTTAATACCCTCTACAGCATCTGTAAAGTTCAATAACTTATCATCTTTTAATCTTTTTATGTCTTTAAGATTGAACTCAATTCCTAACTCTTTAAGTAGGTTAGTATAGCTACTTAAATCTGAACCAGTTAATTGCATTGATTTAATCTTATCTGTAGCAAAATATCTTCCTGTCTTAGGATCATAAGAGAAGAATATAGATTTATCTTTAATTTTATCAATCATAGCATTAGTCATCTCACGTTTAGCTTGTTTAGCAGCACTAGTTAATGTTGAATCACTAACTATCACTTCTCCACCAGGTAAAATAAATACAGATATAGCATCAGCATTTTGACTCTTCATTGCTTTCCAGAATGCAGAGAATAATTGAACTGCATTTTGATCTAATGATTTGAAATCAATTGCTACACTAGGACTTGATTTAGTAAGTCTTGAATATAGATTCTCATAAGTAGGATCTGTTTTAGCCATATCTTTAAGTGTGGCTAACATCTCATCTGGAGTTAAAGAATCATAAAGTTTGTTTTTCAATTTGATAAACACCTCATCTGCAGGTAGAAGAATAGCACCACCAATAGAAGAACGTTTACCTTTTATTTCTCTTTCTCCTTTTTCATTAACTCCTATATATGAAATAGGAAGAGTTCCTAGTAATAACTTAACAGCACCGTTTGCTTTTCTGAATGAATCAATCTTTCTAGCATCTCCAAAAGGATCTTCTTTTCCTTTTTCATCTGTGGTTAATTCAAGTTCATCGTTCTCATCAAACTGTATATCAAACGTTTTAAGCTTTTGTTTGTGTAATTCAATAATGTCATCCCATTTCTCATATACATTAATATACAAAGCTTCTAAATCATTTTTCTGTTTAGTACCATCTTTTTGACTAGTTGTACCATCAGCTATATTATCATCAATAAGATATGGTTGATGACCTATTACATCTAACATTCTCACCTGAAGCATTTCATATAGTTCTTTCTGTCTAGGTTTAGTTACATTGAATAAACTTTCTTTTCTTTTAATCATGTCTGTAAGAGTGATGAATGTCATCTCCTCTATTATTTCATGTAATTGAACACCAGGTATGCCTTCCACTCTTAAGTCAGAATTAATATCAGCTGTAGCATTTTCTATATCAATTATCCCCACTTTAGCATATGCTAATTGAGACATATATGGATTGTATGTATTGTAATATCCATTACCAATCTTGTTGAATAACTCTTTTGTATTCTTCTGAGCATTCTTTCCTGTAAAGAAAGACTTAATGAAGTCAATCAATTGAGAAAACAATCTACCTATCAAACTTTTTGAAGCTATTGGTTGTCCTAATTTATCTTTAAGGACAGCATCTCTAAACTCTTCAGCAAGTTCTTCTTTGATTTGATGAGCAACAGCATATTTGTATTCAACAGTTTTGCCTGTTTCTCTATCTACAAATGTTCCTGGTCTACTTATAAATTCTTTAAGAATAGCTTCTTTCTCTTCTGGAGATGCAAACATTTTCCATACAGCTTCAAATACCTCGTGATACACAGTACCCACCTCAGCATTTTCATATATATAGATAGCACCATCATGAAGCATACCCCAAGCTTGTTTACCATTGGTAGCTTGAATGATATTCTTCACTCTGTATATAGGAATATTAGGAAGCATTCTTTTAATATCTTCTTCTAATTTAGCCCAGTCTTCACCTTGAAACTTTCTAGCTTGTTTAGCTAAAACAACACGCATTGCTGAATCATCAGGTTTTTTTCCTCTTTGTCTACTAGCAAACATTTGTGCTCCAGTCATTTTTGGTTGAGCAGCAGGTTGTTGAGTAACTTGAGAAGCAGAAGCAGTTTTGTTATAATCAATTATTTTATTAATTAAGTTATCTAGTTTAGGATCATTTTCATAAAATGATGCACTATCACCAAAACTATTACTTGCTGCAAAATAATTTCCTTTAGGTTCTTCTATAATATCAACTTCAGCAAAGTCTTCAACTCCACCAACCATTTGTTGAGATTGTGTATCTTCTTCTTGATAGTAAGAGAATTTTACAGTGTCACCTGGTTCTTCAAATTCATTTGTAATCTCTTTTATTTCTCCACTTATCAATCTTTCTTTAATATTTTCTACAGTGGCAACACTCCAATCAATTCCTTTTTGGAAATTTGATGGTGTAGTAACTTGTTCTTTAGCAAGTTTGGCATTTACCTCAGAAGTTTTATCAGTAAACATCTCCATTTCTCTTGGAGATAGTTTTTCACTATTCTTAATCTTCTCAGCAATAGAATTGATTCTATCTTCTGTAACTATTCCATTATCAATAAAGTTGGCATACTCATCTGCTTCAATTACATCAGGTGGAACATTTGGTGTGAATGGTGTAGCAAGTGGTGGTTCATTTGGAACTTTCATTGCTTCTAATTGTGTATACACTTTATCATATATCTCTTCACCAATTTCTTGTTGAGCATCAGCTTGTGAAATACCTTTGTCTTTCATCATTGCTTTTGTAGCTTCACCATTAAAAGACCCAAATTGAATATTGAATCCTTGGTTACCCTTTGTTTCATTAAACTTTTTACCATCTAATGTAAATGTGATTTTACCATATCCATCTATTTGTATATGATTCTCTGCTAACCCATCTAATTGAAATGTAGTTTGTGGAGCATCAGCTGCAGGTATAGTTGATTTAGTTTTGTATGCATCTATTTGTGGTCTTAATCTATTTAATATTGCAAAATATACCTGATCTTGAGCTTCTTCAACATCTTCAGGTTTATTAGGATCAAGACCTCTAGCAGTCATCAATGCTTGCATTGTGTCTCCTTCAAATACAATAGTTAAACCTTTATTTTCATTTGTATCTACAAATTCTTTAATATTAAATTTAAAAGGAATATTACCATAAGTACCTAATTTATAATTATTAACTCCACCTTCTAAATCATATTGTTTTTGTGTAGATGCTGGTGCAGCTGGTGTAACAGTTTTGTTTGCCTCAGCCAATAACTCATTAATGTATTTATTTAATAAATACTTACTAGTTATATTATAAACGTTAGCTTCAGTACGCTCATCATCTTCAACACCTTCAAGAAGTTTTTCCAAATCAGCAGTCAATTCATCTTTACTTAAAGATTCTGACCAAGCCATATATTTATCTTCATCAAGAACATTAAATATACCATCCATGAAAGGTGTAATATCTTCTTCAGTGTTAACTGTGTTTTTGATTCTTTCTAGAGCATCTTTCTTAATATTAGATTTAGCAGGAGCTTTAGGTTTTGGAGCAGCTGTAACTATAGGAGGAGCTACTGGAATTTCAAAATCATCTGATGTTGAATCCAATGTAAAATAGATTCCTTTCTTATTAGGAATATCAGGATCTGTTAATGGTCTCACCTGGGTAACTAAAGGAATCTCATCATTAGTTCTTCCTTCAGATGATAATAAATATGATTGATAGTTATCCCATTCTTTTTTGATAGGTTCACCATTTTCATCTATACCAAGTATTTCAGTGTAATCATCTCTAAATGATTTCTCATTAACTAAAGTGGCACTTACATTATTGTACATTCCTCTAAGAATAGCTTTGATTTCATTTTCTTTAAGCTGTAACCCTGTTGTTGTAAAATCAAATGCTTCTGCACCAAGGCCTGACATGAATAATTTAGTAAAAGACTTATTACCCTGTGTAACATCTTCAAACCAAATACTATTATATCCAGGATCTTTTCTTTCTCCTGTCTGAGTGTTTCTAGGAATACCCCAGTAGACAATAGTCTTTAGCCAGTTGAATAAGTATTGTGTTTCTTTTGTTTTAGTAGTGCCATCTTTCTGTGTGTTCTTGGTCACTTGAAGCATAACATCATATATTGCATTTACTTCTTTCTCATTAAGTTGTCTATTTTTCAACTTAAGTAATCCACCAGGAACTTTCAAGAACACTCTACCCATTGGAGTGTTGAATGTCACTTTACCATATGTAACAGCATCATTCTTTGTAGCAACCATTAATACATCAGTTTCAAGTAAATCTGATTCAGATACCATACCTGTTTTTGTTACAGCCACTCTAGCATCATAATCTCTCACCTCATTATCCTTATCATCTAAACGAGTTACATAATCAGGAATACCAAATGATTCAGATACAGTTTGTGGAATAGGAAGAGATTCTTCTTTTAAACGATCTGCTCTCCATTTAGCATATTGTTTCTTTAATGATTCTTGTTCAAAAGTTAACTTTCCATCAGAATTTCTCTTTCTGAACATAGACTCTCTTTCTGATTTACCTTCTGCATTTTTATAATTAGCTTCTAAATCATCATTAGGAAATACTTGATAGATAGCATTATTGATAGGATCAGCTAATTGATCTGCTGTAAAAGGAGTTCCAGTTTCATCAACTAATGTAAATGTACCATCCTCATTATCCTGTACCATTACAAGGGCAATGATTTTATTAGGATTTACAGGTTTACCTTCATAGTCTACAGCTCTGTTACCATCAGTTAGATAGTTCATAAGTCCACTGATACCAAGTTTGCCTTCAGTCTTAGATGTAACTACAACACCACGAATAGCATCTCTATTTTCAAATTTATGCATATTGAAACCAAAACGGTTTGCTCTTGCATGGTGTTCTCTAATCTGTTCACCTTTTTTACCTTTAGTAACAGCAACTGTTGAACCAACTAATTCAAGATCATCTTTTTTAGAAGATGCTTCATAATATTCATTACCAAAGAAACTTTGTACAGCATCACTATTAGTTCCTAAGTATTCAGTACGAAGAGCTCTATCATTTTGTAATCTTCTATCTTCAGCTTGTTGTTGCTTATACTTGTCAGCTATATCTTTAAATTTATTAAGGATCACTTCTTTAGCTTCAATCTCTTTTTGCACATCATCTAAAGATCCTTGCATTATAGCTAAGTGTTCAGTGAGATCTTTAAGTCTTTCTTCATTAGGAATCACTTCAGCATCTTCCATCTCAGCAACAATATCATCAATCATCTGTAAATCAGATCGATAGTTAGGTTTAACTTTAAGGAAGTTAGGATTGTCTTTTAAGAAATCAACCCAGTCTTGTCCCATGATTCTAGGAACATTTGGATATTTAGATTCAAATGAAGATATAAGTTTAGATAGGTAATCAATAGTTGAGTCTAATGCAGCTTGTACATCTCTTGATAACTTAGATAGAACAGTGATTTGTTTTTGAGTTGTTTCTTGTAGAATTTCAAGATCTAAGATTTCTTCTTGTAACTCATCCATGAAGTCTTTGAAATTGGTTGAATACTCATCTATATTAGCAGCCATGTCTGTAATATAGTTAAGTGTGAATTCAATCTCTTCTGAGTCTAATTGTAAAGCTTCTATTTCTCTTTCTAATTGCTCTTGCATTATAGATAGATTAATAGCATTCTGAATAGCGTTATGAGTAGTAGCTTTTAACTTATCAACTTTTTTACTACGTTTATCTAATTCAGCTTGTTCTATTTCTTTAGTTAGCTTATCATATTGTTCTACTTGCTTATTAAGTTCTTTTTGTTTTTGCTCAATAGTCTTTTGAATCTTATCTTGTCTACTAGCTAAATCATCAAACAAATCATTTAATATAGCAAGACGTGCTTCACGTTTAGCATCTATACGTGAATCTTTCTGAGCAACATATTCTTCTAATGCTTTTTGTTGTACAACAGTTAACTCACCTACGCTTTTAATCATAGGTTCTTTATATCCTTTCTTTTTGTTTGGAACAAATTGATCTCCTGTCACCTCAATCTCTTTACGTTCTCCTTTTTTGTTTTTATAAACAAAAAGCATAACATCATTCTCAGGATCATATTCAATTCTACCTTTTTGTTTACCTCCTGTTTTTGCACCAAAGTTAAACTCATAGACAGTGTTCCAATGTTCCATGTAGAACTTGGCTTTCTTATTTTTTAATGTAGATTCAACCTTTCCAAGATTGTATTTCTCTAATGTAGATTCTTTGATATCATGTATCTTACCATCTGAGTCTTGCACCTTGATAGTACCATCTTCATTTCTACCTAATACAATTAATCTAGGAGCACGATATACATCTTTACCCTCTTTGCTTTTACCTGTAACTTTTCCTAAGAAGTATTCAGTACCTATCTCAATATCTCTAGATCCTCTTTTAGTTTTAATAGAGATTGTTTCTTTAGGTCCTTCTACAGTTTCTTCAAATTCTCTTCTCTCCTCATTATAAACTTGTGGGTTAGCAATAATATCATTGTAGTTTTTAAGATATTCTTTTCTTCTTAATGATAGTTCTACAACATCTTTTAAATCTTGTTTAACCTCTTCTGTATTTATTTCAGGGTTTATATCAAGCTCAGCTAGTTTATCATTAAGTGCTGTAGATTCTGGATTAGTTAATTCTTCATTAACAATAGATTGTACATCAATACCTTGTCCAATAGGAAGCATAGATACTTGAGGAATACGCAAATCATAATCTGCCACTTTACTAGCAGCATATATCATTTGTTCTATAGATGCATCAGAATACTTTCTTATCTGTTCTCCTTTTTCATTCAATACAGGTATGCCATCTTTATCTTTTAATACCTCTCCAGAATATCTTAGATTAGTAGACTTGTATATTTGTTCTGTGTTTTTAGCTGTATTTTCAAAGTTTGTAAGTCTAGCATTGAATGTAGCAGTTGTATCATTCTCATTAGCAATTCCTAATTGCTTAAGAGATGTAAGTCCTTCAGGTGTCAAAGCACTTTGTCTCATCTCAGAGATATCATCCATAACCATATCCATTCTACCATACTTGATACGTGGAGATAGATAGTTATGCATCATATCAGCATTAAGATCTTTAGCTTCTAATTTATCACCTTGCTTGATTGCATCCTCTTGTTCTTCTTGAAGCTT
>Ga0214919_10002803_pt1 | contig 26978 bp, 22 predicted proteins | sample LL1503_MetaG_FD_177994 | JGI IMG/M metagenome (GOLD analysis project Ga0214919, IMG submission 177994) | Freshwater microbial communities from Lake Lanier, Atlanta, Georgia, United States - LL-1503 | ecosystem: Environmental > Aquatic > Freshwater > Lake | place: USA: Georgia | collected...
CGTTTTACCAACACTCCGTTAAACTAGCGGCTGTTGTAATTAATGTGACTGAATACGGAGACGTGGCCGAGCTGGTCGAAGGCACTCCCCTGCTAAGGGAGCATCGGGGCTAAAACTCTGATCGGAGGTTCGAATCCTCTCGTCTCCGCCAAGGTGTCAACAAATATAAGGCTTTCAATTCCTTATTTGTTTTTTCCCCACAAATTTCCCCACACAACTACTTTTTAGTACGTTCTTTGTAACTCCTACGAATGCTCTTCCGTAAGTAGCTCTGGCATGGCATCGACTGTCATCAGTTGTTGGGATTCTGAAAATGGGGGCTACCCCTTAACGGTTTGCCATAACCCAGATCCCACCGCACCCCCACCCGCCTAAATCGACCACTTCACTACGCTAGCCTATGTATAGTATTTTGCTCAAAGGCTTACTTGTTTTTCAACAATCTAGTGAAATTCCGTCTTTTCTTCTCTTTTTGCCTATGCTAGCATTTAGCAGTAGATTTTCCATATTTCATAAAATTAATAACTAAAGGTGGGTATATGAAGTTTAAATCACTAATTATTGGGCTTGTTACCCCTTTAGTGATTTTAGGTCTTGTATCCTGTGGCGGCGATGGCACTTCAAGTACCCAAGAGGGTAATCCTAATGGCAACATCAAATTTTCAGTCGCCAATGGCGTAAGCCAAGATTTTACTAGCGTTAGCATTACCACTGATTCTAGTAATACCAACCTTTATAGTGGCCCTTTTTCTTGCCCTAGTGCCAATACCTGTAGCCTTACTATTGCAGCTAACACTAAGGAGGGATACACCGTCTTATTTTATAACGCAGATGGCGATTTAGTGGGTGCTTGGACTAGTAGTTCACCACCAGCTAGCTTTACATCAATCAATGCTTCTGCAACTCATTTCGGCGCCTATCTTTTTGGGCAGTTGGATAAGGCCAACCCCGAAGAGAACCATCTTACTGTAGCGGAGGTAAATCACTATTTTTCTAAAAGTAACGCTGCAGCAATAGCACAAGGGCAGACACCAGACTTTTTTCTTAACTTAAAATTGCATAGTGACACCTATTTTGCAGCGCCAGGAGCGCAATCTGCAACTGGGTACTATCAGCAGCTACAAGATTCATTAGACAAGGGAGAGGTACTTGCAACACCTCTTTCAAATCCATCGGCATCCCCAGTTAAAGCAAAAATAGTCGCTGCTGCTTCGCAAGTCATTGCTGCTGCGCCAACCCCAAAATGCAGTGCTACCACTAAGGGGGCTGCCGCTATCTTGGGTGGAGCCGCAGGTGCAGTCGCAGCGTGGAAAGGACAGTCTATTGATGTAACAAATAAAATAGTAGATAACATACCCTACCTCGGGGCCATTTCAAAAGGAATAGCGGCTCTTTTTGGTGCTGCCTGTGATGATACTGAAAACCGATTCCAGGCAATTTTTGATCAGTTAGATTTATTAAAGGCCCAATTAACGAGTCTGCAAACTGGCCTAGACAATGTACAGAATTCGATTAACGCAATACAAAATACCGTTTCACTGAATCAAGCTAAGACTAGCTTTTTGGAGATTCAAACGATTATTAGTGACATGGATGGTGTACTAGCCAGTTACCAAAAGTTTGTTGGCCCACAAAAAGGTCAATATGCAAGTCTCGTTGATTTTTTTGCTCAAACTGGCGGCTTAGATACTGCCTCGATGGTTCTAGGTAGCAATAAAAATGGAGTTCAGGCCGGCGCAATAACGCTAATAAGTTCTTTAGATGCCCAACGAAAACTGCTAACTGATATAGCACAACCAACCCGATTTGATCTCATAAAAACCAACCTGAATAACGTCTGCGCAACAGATCCGGGCATGATAAACGCAGTTGGTGATTTCTTAGCTATTCGTAAAGCATGCAATAACATGATTATTAGTTTATTGGTTCAAATTACCGCTTATCAAGGTATGTTCCAAAATATGCTTATAGATGAGCTTAATGTGCTTGAGGCAGCAAGGCTGGCTAAGTTGTCTCAGAGTTTTGGCAACCCATTTAAAGGAGACACTTTAGCCCTACAAAAAGAAGATGTAAGAAGCTATGCTCAAACAGCTTTGACAAATGTGACTGATGGCTTACCTGCCACTTATGGCCTATTGGATGGTTTTTCAACCCCTCTTTTACAAAGTATCGCTAACAAAGATCTAGGTTGCTCCAGATTAAATGCGGATGGCGCATCTTATCAGCCCAATATCTCGGCGTGGTATTCAGGCCCGAATACTCCATGGGGGCCATATGTAGTGGCAAATTGCTCTAATGGCAGTCAGACAACTTACTCGAAATTTTATTATACAGGCGCAACTGCCGCTAGAAATGTGATGGGCGTTTTAGTTGGTAGCGAGGTTTCTTATACTTCAGGCAGACTAACCCAGGCTTATAGATCAAGTGTAAAGTATCGTGGAGCGGAGCCTGGAGACTACGACTACAGTGTCCCGGGCCGAAACACCCGCCGTTCACCAGATTTCATCGACATTAAGGCGCCTTCCAGCATAACTGTGAATAATCAGACTCCTTTTTGCGGAGGAACGCCATTTTGCACATTGAGCGATCAAAATAAAACTGGGCCAGGTAAACAGAATTTTGCTTTAACTCCAAAAGATGGGAGGTATAGTTCTGTTATCAATATGATGGATAACAGCATAAATCCAGAGTATGCGTATGCTGTTATGGGAATAACAGATACCGCTGCTGATGCCAATGGGCGCAGGTTTAGCTATTTGCTGGGGTATGTTTATAGTTTAAATATAGACATTAACAGAGCCTCTGGTAATGCAGAGGAGTTCCATAATCATCAATTTTCATGCTTGACAGCTGATTGCACAATACTAGGGGATCAATTAACTATTCAGTTTAAGAATGGGGCAAAGTCTGATGGTACTGGCCCAGCTGTTAATATGTCTCAACCATCTAATGGTCATTTTATTATGCAAATTAACTAGTGCTATGTACTGACATATTTGCTTGATTCATCCACCTTCTGAACTGATCCCCAACATTTCGACATCAATTCAAACCAAGGGGATTTTATTTTATGTGTAGGACCACCCCTTAACCGTTTGCCATAACCCAGACCCCACCATACCCCCACCCCCTAAATTGACCGCTTCACTAAGCTAGCCTATACATAGTATTTTGCTCAGGGGGTACCCCTTAGTGGGGTTTCCTGCGCTGGAGTAAGCGGGCTTATAGAAACACCCCCTGTCAATGTTTCAATTCAAAAAGGGTGAGGGGTATGTATATTTCTTGATATTAAAAATAATTTATATATAGTACTTAAAGTTGGCAAAACAGTTAGCCGGCCTTAATACAAACTAACCCAATTTATAGGCCACATGAAATCCTGTTTTATCTTAATCTTGCGGTGCATTTATTGTGCATTGATAATTTCACTTGCAGCCTGTGGTGGTGGCAATAGCGGCACCTCTTCTACTGCTCCAGCTACGCCAGATACTCCAACTACCCCTACAACACCAGTAACCCCAACAACCTATAGTACGAGTGCAACTGTCTCTGGCTTAGTCGGTACTACCGTTTTACAAAACAATGGTGCTGATAACTTATCTGTAGCCGTTAATGGTGGTACGACCTTTACAACTCAACTAGCCAATGGTGCTAGCTATGCCATTACTGTCTTAACTCAACCGAACGGCTCTACTTGTGTAGTTAATAATGGGGTCGGTACGATTGCGAGCGCCAACATTACTAATAGCACGGTCGTTTGTACTGTCAACCCTAGTAGCGGTGGTGGCGGTGATTCTGGAGGAGGCGGCGGAACGCCAGCACCAACAGCTACTTTCACGGTGAGTGCAACAGTTTCTGGTTTAGTCGGTACTACCGTTTTACAAAACAATGGTGGTAATAACTTAAGTGTGAGTGCCAATGGTGTGACTACATTTACAACTGCACTAGCTAATGGCGCAGCTTACGCTGTTACCGTCCTTACGAAACCCGCATCACAAATTTGTACTGTATTTAATGGTAGCGGTGTAATTGCCAGTGCTAATGTGACGAATGTCACGGTGGTGTGTACGGGATATGCTTATGTGGCTAATTTTTTTGGGGGTGTATCGATGTTCTCCATTCCTAATTCAGGAATACTAGCCCCCTTAAGTACGCCGACAGTAGTAACAGGAAGTCAGCCAACTGTCATGACCATTAACTCCGCTGGTACCTTTGCATATGCAGTTAATAACAACAGCAAGACCGTATCGATGTATTCCATTCCCGGCTCTGGAATCCTAGCTCCCATAGGTACGCCAGTAGGTACAGATGTGAATCCACAAGGTATGGCTATTAACCCCGCCGGTACCTTTGCTTATGTGACCAATCGAGATAGTGATTCTGTATGGATGTACTCAATTAGTTCTGGAATACTAGCCCCCTTAATTCCAAAGAAAATACTCACTGGAGCTGGGCCATTGGGCATTGCCATTAACCCCGCTGGTACCTTTCTTTATGTGGCCAATATTAATGGTCCATCCGTATCGACATACTCGATTAATGCTGGGACTGGACAACTGACTAACATAGATACAACAGCATTTTCTGGCGCCTCGAACCCTAGGGCCATTGCGATTAACCCCGCCGGGACCTTTCTTTATGTAGTTAATGGCTCTTTAGCTCAAGTAGCGATGTTTTCCATCGCAGGTAATGGACTAATTACCGCCTTAACTCCAGCTACCATAAGTACAGGTGCTTTAGCGCCACTTCCCGTGGCGATTGCCATTAACCCCGCTGGAACCTTTCTTTATGTGGTTAATCAGGATGCTAATAACGTAGCGATGTACTCCATTGATGCTGGGACTGGACAACTTACCGCACTAGGTACACCCACCATAGCTACAGGGAATAGTCCCCAAGGCATTTCTATTAATTCCGCTGGGACCTTTGCTTATGTGACCAATGGACAAAGTAGTACTGTATCGATGTACTCCATTCCTAATTCAGGAATACTAGCCCCCTTAAGTACGCCGACAGTACCATCAAATAATCCAAGAGGAATTAGTTCAAAATAATGGGCAGCCAATGAACGTTGATGAAAATATCATGCATAACTGTTTAACTCATTTGGTGTTGGCTCTAGTAGCGTATAGTAATAACTGTCTTCATAGCTAACCCTCACTAGCCACTCTACGGAGTGGTTTTTTATTGCTTACCAAAAGTAGTGCGCGCGATTAAAATAATAGTATCGAACCTTCGGAAAATTATTGTGATTTGTGGTGCCAAACTACGGAATAAGGATGCCCATTGCCAGAAGCATGGGATGCTAAATGGAAGGTGCCGTCTTCATGGGGGACTTTCTCAAAAAAATCAAGACCATTGGAACTTTCGGCATGGACGATGCACCATTGATGCTCGCCAGCGCTCGGTAGAAACGACTGCTAGGCTCAGATTTTTAGAGATGTTAGCCATAGAGTTAGGGATGATTCCGAAGAAGTGGTAATACGCTGTTTAGCGATTTCTAGATATATTTCTGCAGAACTTTTCGCTACCCTATGGAGTGCTGAAATTACCACCATACATATCGCATAGTGATATACCTATTTTGTACCCATTGCCAACAGTGGCTGTTTTGCGTAGAGTGAAAATCTCCACACCTTACCGCTTATATGAAACAGCCCATTATTTTTATCAATAAGGTTCATCCACCTAAGCACAGTCTTTTTGATGAACAAATTAAGGTCTTAATAAGTAATATTGATCACCTGACAGGTAGACGGAATAAGCCTTCAGATACAACGCAGGCAAAACGACTACTAGCTTCTACGCTTATTATTCAGGGCCTATATCGGTGCTTTTGTAGTCAGTCAAAAGAAGTTAGTCTTGGTGTGCCGTGTCGACCTATTGCATATAACGCTAATGATGAAAATCGAATTAATAACATCAGCTTTAAAATAACCATGTCGGTGATGCATGCGATGGATAAACTTGGCTGGATTTACATTGATAAAGGCCATAGAACTTCGGATGATGCTGGCGAAGTCACACGTATATGGGCGGCTGGGGATTTGCTCAAAGTATTTCAAAAACTAGGACTAGTTTGGGAAGAAATGCAGCCGCTAGCTGAGGTAGTGGTATTAAGGAACTACGACAGCAAATCCAAGAAAAAGTACAAACAAGTCCTGCCGCAATCAGACCCTGTTCGTAAGATGGGTCATAACCTTAAGAAATTTAATAAATTTATTAACCAACAAGTTATATGTTTGGATATGAATAAGTCTAGCTTTCAGCGCTTAGCGGGCGAGCTGGCATATGGTCAAAAAGCAAATAAATATCAATACACCAGAGAAGGATCCTTCCCCAAGTATCTGGATTTCACAATGGTGCAGTTACGCAGGATTTTTGCTCGAAATAGTATGAAATTGGGCGGGCGGTTTTATGGCGGTTGGTGGCAATTTATTCCCAAAAAGTACCGTGTGTATATCACTATCAATTGGTTGCCGACTGTTGAAGTGGATTATTCGGGCTTGCACCCATACATGATTTACCACCTCGAGGGCTTGACCCCACCTAAGGGTGATATGTATGACATTGGGCTGTGGTCTACACCAGCAGAGTGTGATCGCATGCGACCTATTGTGAAAGAGTTCTTTAATGCAATAGTGAACGATGAGCATGGGCGCTATGTACTGCCAAAGAATCATAAGAAAACACTTGGTATCACTAGGGCGCAATTGATGAAATTAATTCAAAAAAAACATGCTCCGATAGCGCACCGTTTTGAAAGCGGCTATGGACTAACGCTCCAATATGAGGACTCTAAGATTGCAGAGCAAGTACTTATGGATCTATTGAGTCAAAATATCGTTTGCTTACCAATTCACGATAGTTTTATCGTTCAGTCGCTAGAACACCCTAAGCTTGAGAAAGCGATGGCGTCTGCTTATAAGAAGCGCTTTGGGTCCGCCATAGATATCAAGGCCACTTTCCAATTTGATGAGGATGCTAATGGAGTATGCAAGTATCCAGTGCAACACAATCTACCGCTGGGTTCCAATGGAAAAGTGGATCACTCAGCGATGTTTGCGATGTTTGCCGATTCAATACATGCCAAGTATGTTCAGTCGCACCGCTTGGCTACTGGGCGTCCGTGATGGCACATCAAGAGATACCTGCACTGTCTATCCACTAACGGAAACCCTTTTTCACTAAATATAAAAAATACCTTTACAAATCAATATTTTACAAGCTTCGTTAGTGATTGGATTTTTACGTAATTTTCATTTTTCAGCCCAGTTTCAGCGCCAGTTGTTGCGGGTTAGGATGGTAGTAGCGTTTAAGCATGGCTAGACTTTTATGACCTGTAACAGCACTTAATTCAAGCAGGTTAGGTAGCTTCTCAGCTAGGCGAGTGGCTGCGGTGTGACGTAAATCATGAATCCGTAAATCCTTTAGCCCGGCTCTTTCTCTGGCTCGCTTAAAGTTATTTTCTAATGCGGCAAAGTTAACGGGAAGCACTCTGCCATCAATGCTTCTGGGAAGTGCTTGTAGTGTTTCTATTGCTCTAGTAGATAGTGGTACCGTTCGTGATTCACCATTCTTGGTTAGGGCTAAATGCGCTGTTCTGGTTTGATAATTAATGTTGTCCCAGCGAAGGCTTAGGAGTTCACCTCTGCGCATGGCGGTCTCAATGGCTAGAATGACAAAGGGTCTCGTATAAATATTACGATTAGCTAATGGTTTACAAGCATCTAAAAGTAGCTGCTCCTCATCGAATGTTAGTATCCGATTTCTGCCTTGGGGTTGCGCTGGCTTTCGCACTCCTAATACGGGGTTAGGAATACTTAAACCCCATTCCCGGCGAGCATGATTAATGATTGCTGAAAAGTAAGCTAGCTCACGTATCACCGTGCTAGGCTTGATTTCTTGTAAACGCTCGTCACGGTACTTGGCAATCTTGCTTGGGGTAAGTGTTGCCATATTCTCTTTAGCAATTAGTCTACGCATCATTGCTTTAAGACGAATAGTATCTGCACTAGCTCCACGCATTAGCGGTGTTACTTCTCGTAAGTAGCGCTCGATGAGTTCGCCAAGTGTAGTCTTTTGGGCTTGGTGGATGCTTGTATATGTTCCCTTATCCCATTCCACCTCAATGCTTCTCGCCCAGCGCTGCGCATCTTCTTTACTGTAGAACGTTTTGACTAAGGCTTGCTGCCCTTGGCGAAATACACGGGCTTGCCATTTGTTACTTCTAAATCGGATTGATGCCATTTCTTATCCTTTAGTTGGACAAGATTTGGACAAGACCAAAAGTTACCTATTGCTAGTGCTGAAATTGTTAGCGTTCACTTCCCCGCTTTCCACTCCCCGCTCTTACCGCCACTCTTTTCTAAGAGCTTGATATCACTCATGACCATGCCACGGTCTACTGCTTTGCACATATCGTAGATGGTGAGGAGGGCGACTTGGACTGCAGTGAGGGCTTCCATTTCGACACCGGTAGGGCCCGTAGTCTCGGCACGTACTTGGCAGTGAATGGTATGGCTTTTAGCATCGGCTTCAAAATTGACGCTAACGTGACTTAGGGCAAGGGGGTGACAAAGGGGGATCAAATCAGCTGTTTTTTTGGCCGCCTGAATTCCTGCAATGCGGGCGATTCCTAAAACATCCCCTTTTTTATAGCTTCCTGCCTCAACCATGGCAAAGGTTTCGGCCAGCATGCAAATAGAGCCAGTAGCAATTGCTGAGCGCTGGGTATGGTCCTTATCTCCCACATTAACCATATGGGCTTGACCGCTATCATCAAAATGTGTGAGTTTATTCATAGGATAAGTTTTACCATAGAGGGATGGAAATCGAAATTTTGGATAAATTGGGTCAAATTTGCTACCGCCGTCTGCGGCAATGGATTACGCTTAGTTTAATTGCTGCACTTGCTTTACCCATGCCCTTGATGATTTCAACAGCACGGGCTGCCGATGTGTCGGTGCAGGGTAATTCGGCTATTTTAGAAAATTTAGGGAGAGCTGTGCAATCGCCGGATGCACGCTCGAGTAATCTGCCGCCGCGATCGCAAACTACAGAGCGGCCCACCTTGTTATTGCCCGACATGGGCGATCCTGGTGGTAATGCATTGAGCCCATTAGAAGAGCGAAAGATGGGCGAACGGATTATGCGTGAAATTCGTCCTGACCCTGATTATTCAGACGATTTACCAATTTATGATTTTTTAAATGAAATGGAGCGACGCCTATTGCAAACTGCCAAAAAATTGCAATTGGGCGGAGCAAATAATCAAGGTAGCGCAGCTTATAACTATGAAATTTTCTTAGTAAAAGACCCCTCAATAAATGCTTTTGCTTTACCAGGCGGGTTTATTGGTTTTCACACTGGCCTAATCGTGGCAGCAGAAAGTGAGTCTGAGGTTGCATCGGTGATGGGACATGAAACTGGACATGTGTTGCAGCGGCATTTAGCACGACAAATGGACAAGCAAACCACCAACACTATGATTGCTTTAGCGGGCGCCTTGTTGGGTGCATTAGCGGCAGCAAAAAATCCGGCAGCAGCCCAAGGCTTAATGACTGGCGGGCAAGCCTTAGCAATTAATAATCAATTATCGTATTCGCGGGATGCCGAGCGCGAAGCAGATCGTATTGGCTTTGAAATTTTGCAAGGTAGCGGTTACGACGTGAATGCAATGCCTTTATTTTTCCAGCGCTTACAAAAAGCCACTGGCATTATGGATAAAGGTATTCCAGAATATGTGCGCACCCATCCTTTAACGACTGATCGTATTGCCGATATGCAAGATCGAGCTCGGGTCGTGCCCCCACGCAATATACCCCCATCAATTGAGTTTTATTTAATTAAAGCGCGCGCCCGAGTTGAACAACAAAGTAGTTCGAGTGGTTTATACGATTTACGCTTAATCTTTGATGGCTTGAGTAAGCAATCTCAAGCAGAAAAACAGCTAGAGGGCTATTACGGCTTAGCTTTAGTAGCTCAACGGCAGGGCAAAATTGATCAAGCAGAAGGGTTTTTACAGAAGGTCCGAAACCTGACCCAGGCCGTCATTGCCCCAGGCTCGCCTATTCAGCGCCAAAGCATTTCTTTAGATGTTACAACTGCTGAGCTGGCCATGGCCAAAGGAAAATTAGCGGAGTCTTTGCAGATTGCTCAAGCCAGTGTGAAAGCCTTTCCACAGTCGTATGCGGCGCCTGTAGCAATGATTAATGCTGAATTAAAACTCGGGCGCAATGCTGAAGCGATTTCTTGGCTGAAAAATCGCACTAAATTACAAGCTTCAGAGCCTTTATGGTGGTCTTTGTTAGCCACCGCCTATCGGCAAGATAATAAACTGGCGTTACATCATTACGCTTTGGCAGAAAAATTTGCTTTAGAAGGTGCTTTACCATACGCAATAGATCAATTAAAAATCGCTCGCTCAATTGGGGGTAGTGATTTTTATCAAGCCTCTACAATTGATGCTCGCATTCGTGATTATCAGCGGATGTTTCGCGAGCAACAGCAAGATGAAGGTAGACCAGGGCGCCAACCGAGTTAAGCCCATGAATTAGTGTAGGGACTTAGTGTAGGCCGTGATGTTTAGTAGGTAGAGGAAAATTTTCTTCAGTTGAGCGGCTTGCATGTAAATGAGCAATGCGCCATCCTTGGCTATCTTGCAAAATAACCAAAGTAATATTTAAGAAAAATTCGGCTTCAATTTGATCGGGCTGAAAATGAACCGCTTCAGTGGTGTCATAAATGGCAGTACCTAATGTCGCATGGGACATGCTGTAAATGGGCTCAAGAAATAGAGCTCGGGTCGCTAAGAGCCGCTCTAAACCCTTGCGAATTTCAGCGTGGCCACTTAAGCGTTGCCCTTCAGGCAGAACACAAGTAATGTTGTCATCGTCTAACCAAAGATCAAGTGCACCTTGTACATTTCGGTGAGCCAAGGTATTTCGCCAGGCATCTACTAATTCATCGGCATTTTGAAACAGGCGAGCAAGGCTGGGCATCTCGATTTCCTAAAGATTCAAGGCAGTAAAAACCTGCGCTGGAGTAATTTCTTGTAAACAGGCTAAGGTGCCAAGCGGACAGGTGCGCTGGTAGCAAGGACTGCAAGGTAAGTGTAACCAAATGACGCTAGCTTTAATCGATTGGGGGGGAGTATGGTGTGGGTCGCTTGAACCAAAAATAGCCACTTGCTGAATTTCTAAAGCTGCCGCAATATGCATTAGGCCTGAATCATTGCTCACCATTGCTTGACAATTTGCAATGGTAGCAAGTGCCTGATTAAGGCTAGTGGTGCCACACCAATTATGTAAACGGGCGGTGTTAATCCCCGAATTTTTTGCTTGTTCCTGAATAGATTGACCTATTTCATGATCGCTAGCACTGCCTAAAATGATGATGTGGGCGCGCATATTGTGTTGCAAAATCATCGCGGCAAGGGCCGCAAAGTGTGAACTTGGCCAGCGTTTTGCTGGGCCAAATTCTGCGCCGGGTGCCAAAACATAGAGCGCCGCAACGTCAATTTTTTCTTTGGCTAAGCGTTGCTGAATTTCAGTTTGATCCTGATCAGGAATAAATAAACGCGCTGGCTTACTGGAGACCAACTCGCCTATAGGTAAGGCTAACTTGGGGAGCAAATGCAATAATTTGGCGTAGTGTTCCACCATCGGCCCGCGCGCGGTTTGCGGTGGATTAGCTAAAGCATGGGTGATTAATCCCCAGCGCATTTCTCCACGATAGCCAATTCGAACAGGTATTTTTGCCAACCAAGGGATGAGGGCAGCTTTTAAACTATTCGGCAAGATAAAACAGGACGTGTAATGAGCCAAACGGAATTGTTGTGCTAGTTGCAAACGCGTACGCCACTGTAATTTGCCGTGCTGAAGTGGCACCTCAATTACCTGATTCACTTCGGCGCAAGCGCGATAAATAGGCGCCACCCAAGGCGTTACGAGCACATCAATATGGCAAGTAGGAAGTGCCTGCTTAATGGCCGCAATGAACGGCTGACTCATCACCGCATCACCAATCCAATTTGGGGCGATGATGAGGATACGAGTAACCGAGTTAATGGCCGTGGGGCGCGGTTCCGGGAATGAGGCGATATTCTGTTCCACAATAAGGACACTTTGCTTGACCCGTATCGACGATATCGAGAAAAACGCGCGGATGTAAATTCCAGCTAGGGCTTGCGCCAGGCGGGCAGTGTAAAGGCAAATCTTTACCATCAATCATGATGGGCTTTAAGTTTGCTGAGGATTCGGTAGTCACTTGCATTGTCATTACTTCACTAGGGTTAGCCATGACTTATAACGCTCATTTTTCCCATAGACCGTAGAGAAAAATACATCTTGAATTTGCTTGGTAATAGGTCCTTTTAGGCCATCGCCAATCATCCGATCATCAAGCTCACGAATCGGTGTTACTTCAGCTGCAGTGCCCGTGAAAAACGCTTCATCGGCGGTGTAAACTTCATCGCGCGTGAGACGCTTTTCTTTGACTTTAAGCCCTAGGTCATGAGCAATATCAATAATTGAGTCGCGGGTGATGCCATCTAGGCACGAAGCAAGATCAGGGGTATACACAATACCGTTACGCACCATAAAGAAATTTTCACCCGAACCTTCCGAAACATATCCTTCGGTATCTAGTAGTAGCGCTTCATCATAGCCGTTGGCAGCGACTTCTTGGTGCGCCAAAATAGAGTTAATGTAGTAGCCTGATGCTTTTGCGCGAACTAATGAAGAGTTCACAAAGTGGCGTGTGAAGGAGGATGTCTTTACGCGAATTCCTTTATTTAAGCCGTCTTCCCCAAGGTATGCTCCCCATTCCCAAGCGGCAATGGAGGTATGAATGGTATTGCCGGTGGGCGAAACCCCTAATTTTTCTGAGCCAATAAAAACAATTGGCCGAATATAGCAAGCCGCTAATTTATTATCTTTAACGACATCGATAATGGCTTGGGTAATTTGCGCTTCGTTATAGGGAATTGGCATTTGGAAAATTTTCGTGCCATTAAAGAGGCGCTTAACGTGTTCTTTAAGGCGAAAAATCGCTGGGCCATCAGGAGTTTTATAAGCCCGAATACCCTCAAATACCCCCATACCGTAATGCAGGGAATGGGTGAGTACATGAATATTGGCATCACGCCAGGGAACCATCTTCCCATCAAACCAAATAAAGCCATCGCGGTCAGACATCGACATGTTTTTACCCTTTGTAGCAGTTTAAGAAAAAGCCCTTTGAAGCCTATGAGCCAAGCTGGCTAGGCATTTAAAGCACTTATTGTAGAGCAGGTAAGCTCTTTATTGAGCGCGCCAGTAAAGAAGGTGGTGGGAGAGGTGAGTTTTCATTAAAATGGAGGCCATTTCCCTTAATTTCAGCTGCCTTCTATGCCTGCCACCCTTTTTAATGTTAAGCGCCTTAGCGACCTCGTAACCACGGGTCAACTGCAGGGCAAGCGAGTACTAATTAGGGCTGATTTGAATGTACCCCAAGATGAAACCGGAAAGATCACCGAAGAGACCCGCATCAGGGCCTCGATGCCCGCAATACAAATGTGCCTCGATGCGGGTGCGGCGGTAATGGTTACATCGCATTTAGGTCGGCCTACTGAAGGGCAATTTAGGCCAGAAGATAGTTTGGCGCCAGTGGCTCGCCGTATTGCGGAATTATTAAATCGCAAGGTTGCGCTAATTAGTGGCTGGGTTGATGGTGGCTTTGAAGTGAAACCAGGTGAATTAGTACTCTTAGAAAATTGCCGTCTCAATGTAGGCGAAAAGAAAAATAGCGAAGTCTTAGCCAAGAAGATTGCCGCATTATGCGATGTCTACGTTAATGATGCATTTGGCACTGCACACCGTGCCGAAGCCACCACTTATGGGGTTGCCCAATTTGCCCCCATTGCCTGCGCCGGCCCTTTAATGGCGGCAGAATTAGATGCCCTTAGCCGTGCGCTGGCCAATCCAAAGCGCCCGCTGGTGGCAATTGTGGCTGGATCCAAGGTTTCTTCCAAGTTAACCATCTTAAAATCATTAGCGAGCAAAGTTGATGAATTAATTGTCGGTGGCGGAATTGCTAATACATTTATGTTGGCCAAAGGCTTGCCAATTGGCAAATCGTTAGCTGAGCCCGATTTAGTGCAAGAAGCACGCGACATCATGGAGTTAATGGAAAAGCGCGGTGCGCATGTACCGCTTCCCGAAGATGTGGTGGTCGCAAATGAGCTTTCACCTTTAGCCAGAGCCAATCGAGTAGCAGTTAGCGAGATTGCACCCGACGATATGATCCTTGATATTGGTCCAAAAGCAGCAGCAAAATTATCGATTATGTTAGCTAATGCTGGCACGATTGTCTGGAATGGCCCCTTAGGGGTATTTGAAATTGACCAATTTGGTGGTGGTACCAAAATGTTAGCTGCGGCAATTGCCCATTCACCTGCGTTTTCAATTGCTGGCGGCGGCGATACTCTAGCGGCCATTGCGAAATATGGCATTGAAAAACAAGTCGACTATATTTCTACGGGTGGTGGCGCATTCCTCGAATTTCTTGAGGGGAAAACGCTACCAGCTTTTGCAGTATTGGTTGAACGAGCCAAAGAAAATAATAAAGAATAACCCTAAAGGACAGCATGTTAAGAGCTACAAAAATTATTGCCACCCTCGGCCCTGCTTCAGAAAAGCCCGAGGTATTACGCGAGATGATTCGAGCGGGCCTCGACGTCGTGCGACTTAATTTTTCTCACGGTACCGTTGCCGATCATTTGGCGCGGCATAATTTGGTGCGCACGATTTCAGCAGAAATAGGCCGTGAAGTTGGCATTATGGCTGATTTACAGGGCCCTAAAATTCGCGTTGGTAAGTTTGCGAATGGCAAAGTGCAACTACAAGAGGGTGCACCATTTATTTTAGATGTCGCTTGCGAATTAGGTAATGAGGAGCGAGTGGGTCTTGATTACAAAAATTTACCTCAAGATGTTAAAGCTGGTGATCGACTATTGTTAAATGATGGCCTGATAGTTTTACGTGTAGTTAGCGTGCAGGGTAAGGAGATTCATACTCTAGTTGAGCTCGGTGGTCCGCTGTCGAATAACAAGGGAATTAATCGCGCTGGTGGTGGCTTAACAGCGCCGGCCCTAACCGAAAAAGATATTCAAGATTTAGATGCAGCGATTGCGATGGGCGTCGATTTCATCGCTATTAGCTTTCCTAAAGATGGCGCCGATATGGCAATTGCCCGTAAGTTGGCAGATGCAGCTAGCGTCAAGCATGGCGTTGGCAAAGTGAAGTTAATTGCTAAGGTGGAGCGGGCAGAAGCAATTGTGCCCGAGGCCTTGGCTAGCATTATTCATGAGAGCGATGGCATTATGGTGGCCCGCGGTGATTTGGCGATTGAAGTTGGCAACCCGGCAGTACCAGCACTACAAAAACGAATGATTCGTTTAGCTCGCGAAGCGGATAAATTTACGATTACCGCAACCCAAATGATGGAGTCGATGATTAGTGCCCCCGTACCCACTCGCGCAGAAGTGAGCGATGTTGCAAATGCCGTTCTCGATGGCACAGACGCCGTCATGCTTTCAGCCGAGTCTGCTACAGGCCTTTATCCAGTAAAAACCATTGAGCAAATGGCCGAAATTTGTATCGAGGCTGAAAAATCAGAATCGGTACGATTAGATACCGACTTTTTGGATCAAACCTTTACCCGCATTGATCAATCTATCGCCTTAGGGGCTTTATTTACAGCCCATCATTTAAATGCAGCTGCGATAGCGGCGTTAACTGAGTCAGGATCAACCCCGATTTGGATGAGTCGTCATAATATTCATGTACCCATCTTTGCACTGACCTCTAAGGTATCAACCCAAAGAGCTTTAAGCACCTATCGTAATGTCACTCCAATTAGCATTGAAGTCAGCAAAGACCGTGAAACTGCATTGCGCCAAGTTGAAGAACGATTAAAAAAGAGTGGGGCGGTCAAGTCTGGCGATACTATCGTATTAACCATTGGTGAGCCGATGGGTGAACCCGGCGGTAGTAATACATTAAAAATTGTTAAGGTCAAGTGAGTAAACTGCATTCACTGTTTTTATTTTTTCTTTAGAGGATTGCTATGCCCTTGGTATCAATGCGTCAATTATTAGATCATGCTGCTGAAAACAACTATGGCTTGCCTGCATTTAACGTCAATAATTTGGAGCAAGTACAGGCCATTATGAGCGCGGCTGACGAGGTTGGCTCACCAGTCATCATGCAGGCTTCAGCGGGCGCCAGAAAATACGCAGGCGAGGCATTTTTACGGCATTTAATTTCAGCTGCAGTTGAATCCTATCCCCATATTCCTATTGTGATGCATCAAGATCATGGGCAAAGCCCAGCAGTCTGTATTGCTGCCATTGAAAGTGGCTTCACTAGTGTGATGATGGATGGCTCACTCGAAGCTGACGGTAAGTCAGTGGCTAGTTATGAGTACAACATTGCTGTCTCTCAAGAAGTAGTTAAGCTTTCACATGCGATTGGGGTTACCGTAGAGGCTGAATTGGGTGTTTTAGGTTCTTTAGAGACCATGAAAGGCGATAAAGAAGATGGTCATGGCGCCGATGGCACGATGACCCGCGAACAGTTGCTTACTGATGTTGAGCAAGCGGCTGACTTTGTTAAAGCGACCCAATGCGATGCCTTAGCTATTGCAATTGGTACTAGTCATGGCGCTTATAAGTTCACTAAGAAACCTACTGGTGATATTTTGGCGATCGAGCGTATCCGCGAAATTCATGCGCGCATTCCGAATACCCATTTAGTGATGCATGGCTCATCTAGCGTGCCGCAAGAATTATTAGCGATCATTCGTGAATTTGGTGGTGAGATGAAAGAAACTTATGGCGTGCCAGTTGAAGAAATTCAAATTGGTATTAAAAATGGTGTACGCAAAATTAATATTGATACTGATATTCGTTTGGCGATGACAGCTGCCATTCGCCGTTATTTATTTGAAAACCCGGGTAAGTTTGATCCACGGGATTATTTAAAGCCTGCCCGTGAAGCTGCAAAACTGATTTGTATTGCACGCTATACCGAGTTTGGTTCCGCAGGGCAGGCTAGTAAAATTAAACCCATCTCCTTGGAAAAAATGGCCGCGCGCTATCGAGCTGGTGAGTTGGCGCAGATCGTTAAATAACATGGCTGCTCTCTATACTAGTTCGATTCAATCTTTACCTTTGCTGTCCAAAGGAAAGGTTCGAGATGTATACGCAATTGGCGACGATAAATTACTGATGATTACGACTGATCGCTTATCGGCTTTTGACGTCATCATGGGTAAACCGATTCCTGAAAAGGGAATTGTGCTCAATAAAATGGCCAATTTTTGGTTTCAAAAGCTTGCGCATCTGATTCCAAATCATTTAACGGGCATCAATCCGGAATCCGTCGTTAGCCCAAATGAGGTAGACCAGGTACAGGGGAGGGCGGTAGTTGCAAAGCGCCTACAACCTATTTTGGTCGAAGCCGTAGTGCGGGGCTATTTAGCAGGTAGTGGCTGGAAAGAATATCAGGCGAGCGGTAGTGTGTGCGGCATTGCTTTACCGGCAGGCTTACAGAATGCCCAGAAATTGCCGGCACCCATTTTTACTCCTGCTGCAAAAGCGGCTGCTGGTCACCATGACGAAAATATAACTTTTGCTGAAATGGTTAAGCGCATTGGCGCACCTTTAGCTGAGCAAATTCGTGCGGTAAGTATTCAACTGTATCAAGAGGCTGCCGCTTTTGCAGCGGAGCGGGGCATCATCATTGCTGATACGAAATTCGAATTTGGCCTAGATGCAAATAATCAACTGGTTTTAATGGATGAAATTTTAACTGCAGATTCATCACGATTTTGGCCCGCGGAAACTTATCAGCTTGGTATTAATCCGCCCTCTTACGATAAACAATTTATTCGCGATTGGCTCGAAGCAATTTCAATTGATGGTAAGCCTTGGTCTAAGCAAGCGCCCGCTCCCGATTTACCCGATGAAGTGATTAATCAAACCGCAGAAAAATATCGAGAAGTGTTAGCGCGCTTAGTCAGCGTAACTAAGAAAAACTAAATTAATGTTACTAAATGGATGAGGGTATTGGGCGAGAGGAAAGAAAATGAGCACTAAAAAACCACTAATTGGTATTGTGATGGGCTCTGATTCTGATTGGAGCACCATGGAGGCTGCGGCACAAATTTTGGAGCTATTTGCTGTACCCTTTGAATGCCAAGTGCTTTCCGCACACCGTATGCCAGATGCGCTGTTTAGTTATGCAGAACAAGCGCAAGCCCGTGGTTTACGGGCCATTATTGCTGGCGCAGGCGGCGCCGCACATTTGCCGGGTATGTTGGCAGCCAAAACACAGGTACCTATTTGTGGCGTTCCTGTACCGAGTAAATATTTACGTGGCGAAGATTCACTATATTCTATTGTGCAAATGCCTAAAGGTATTCCAGTTGCCACTTTTGCTATTGGAGAGGCAGGAGCGGCGAACGCAGCTTTATATGTAATTGCCACTCTGGCTTTAGATCATCCTGAATTAAGTCAACAATTAACCGAGTTTCGTGCTCAACAAACTGCAAAAGCAAGCGCAATGACATTACCGCGGAGCACTTAAATATGGTGAAGCAAGATGGTGACGCAATATGCTTGAGTATTTAACGCCGATATTACCCGGCGCGTATTTGGGTATGTTGGGTGGCGGTCAATTGGGCCGAATGTTTACTCAGGCAGCGCAAGCCATGGGTTATAAAGTCTGCATTCTTGATCCAGACCCGTTAAGCCCCGCTGGCGCTATTGCCGAAAAACACTTGGAAGCAAACTTTACTGATAGTGCCGCCTTAAAAGAAATGGCTGCTATCTGTCAGGCAGTCAGTACCGAATTTGAAAATGTACCAGCCCAAACATTAGATGAGTTAGAGGCTTTAGGAGTGTATGTTGCACCTCGCAGTGATAGTGTTTCGATTGCACAAAATCGAATTGCAGAGAAAATCTTCTTAAGCAAATGGAAATCAGCAGTGCATATTGGCCCGGTTCCCTATTGCGTGATTGAAAATCAAGCCGCAATCGATGCGCTAGATGAAACCCTATTACCTGGAATTTTAAAAATAGCGCGGCTGGGTTATGACGGTAAAGGGCAGATTACTGTTGATTCCCTAGCTGAACTGAAGCAAGCTTGGCATAATTTTGCTCAAGTACCCTGCGTACTTGAAAAGCGCATGGATTTAGCCTTTGAAGTATCGGCTTTGGTAGTCCGCGGCTACGATGACGCGGTGGTGGTCTATCCCATTGCGCAAAATATCCATCGCAATGGCATTTTGCACACCAGCACAGTGCCAGCACCCTCACTAAATTCTGATCAAGAAAAGCGTGTACTACAGGCAGCAAAGACTTTAATCAGGCATCTGAATTATGTGGGCATTTTATGCATTGAATTTTTTGTACTCAAGAGCGGAGAAATTTTTGCTAACGAAATTGCTCCGCGGCCACATAATTCTGGGCACTACACGATGGACGCGAGTGTCACTAGTCAATTTCAACAACAGGTTAGGGCGATGGCACGCCTACCCTTAGGCGATACCCGTCTATTAACCCCAGTATCGATGTTAAATTTATTAGGCGACTTATGGTTTAAGACAGGAACTATTGACGAGTTACCCCAAGAGCCTGACTGGGCGAGCGCCTTAAGTCACGATAGCGCGAAATTACATTTATATGGCAAGTCGGTACCGTTGTCTGGACGAAAAATGGGTCACATTAACTGTCTTGGCGCTAGTCCGGTAGAGGCACGCCAAATTGCTGCAGCTGTTGCTGGCGATTTAGGTATCGAGCCTTGATTGTAGAGGCAGTTCGGCGCTTAAACAATGGCGAGTTGGTGGCCTTTCCAACCGAAACAGTTTATGGTTTGGGCGCAGATGCAAGCAATGATCTGGCAATTCAAAAAATATACGCTGCCAAGGGTCGCCCAAATGATCATCCCTTAATTGTTCATCTTGCTGCGCCAATGACATTGCTAGCCGATCCAAAAACCACCACAGATGTGCTTGCTGATGCGTGGCTTAAAACAGTAAGCCCTTGGGTGCGCGATTTGCCGCCAGCGGCGATGCAACTGATTCTTGCTTTTTGGCCGGGCCCCTTAACTTTGGTGTTAAAAAAGGATAAGTGTGTTTTAGATGTCATTACTGGTGGGCAATCTACCGTTGCTATTCGCTCGCCTAATCATCCATTAGCACAAGCATTATTAATGGAATTTGGTCGGGCTTTAGTGGCCCCTTCTGCTAATCGCTTTGGTAAAGTTTCACCAACCCGCGCAGCCGATGTGCATGCAGAGTTTGGTAATGACAGTGACATCTTGGTCTTGGATGGCGGCGATTGTGAGTTCGGTATTGAATCTACCATTGTTGATTTAAGCGCTACCGATGGTATACGCCTATTAAGGCCAGGCATGATTACGCCATCAAATATTTATGCCAAAACAGGTTTACAGATAGACACCTTTAATTCTTCACAGCAGGAAACTGAGGTTCCGCGTGTATCAGGTAGTTTGAAGGCGCATTACGCACCGAATACGCCTTTGCAGCTTTATCAAAGTGACAATTGGCAAACTATTCTCCATGAATTCGATACGCAAATAGCGAAACAAAATCACGTTCGTAAACTACGCATAGCACTAGGTATTTGGGGGTCGATTACAGGCTTACCAACTGTGGCACCCAATATCGCTCTAAGCGGTATTCAACTAGAAACATTTACCCTGCCAAGCGATCATGTGGGTTTTGCCAATAGCCTATATCGAACCTTGCGTGATTTGGACCTGCAGCACTACGATATTATTTTATTGCCGGAACCGCCAGCCGGTGAGGTTTGGGACGGCGTTCGTGATCGACTTCAGCGTGCTGCTTTTGGGTCTGGACCATCCTCGGCTAACCAAGTTAGTAATTGATCATGAGCTTCTTGTCCGCGATACGCATTTGGGTGATTAATAAAAGAACTGACTGCATACAGCTTCCCCGATTTACTCAGCACATAGCCTGCAATCGCTTTTACATCAACTAAGCTTCCGGTTTTAACGCGAATTTCTGGGCGCAACTTTAAATGCAGCCAGCCCCGTATGGTATTCAAAAGACGATTTCTCATCGTGCCATCATTGCCTGCCATAGGCAAACTTTTGAAAAATAATTCACCGTTTGGTAAAGATCGCGCGGCAATTAATAAATCATTCATATGCTTTGCAGAGATCGCTTCTATGCGCGATAAGCCGGAACCATTTTCTAATACGAGTTCAGGAAATTGCATTCCTTGTCGCTGTAGCCACCCTTGAATCACTTTTTCAGACTTCATTACAGTGGCTGGTTTACCCATTTGATCTAAAGCAAGCGTTAGGAAAAGTTGTCGAGCCATGACATTATTTGAAAATTTATTGATATCAAATATCGCATCAACGAGCTTAGTACCCTCATATTGCACAATTGGGTTAAACGCACTAGGTACTAAACCGCTTTTACCCTGAGGTGGCTTAAGCCATTCGCCCCCAGCTAACTGCCAAGCTGCAGTAAAGCCAAGAGTAAGAAAAGTATTGGGATCAAAAGCAACGACGTTATAGAGCACATTCTGGCAGGCATGAGGAAATGAGCCTGAAAAAGTTGCTTGCCAGTCCGCGGGTAGAGCCCCAGTTTTTGCTGGCGGTGAATCGGGACTAATATCCAAATTCAGTTCTTTACGCCAATCCTCGCAGGCCCCTGCTTGAAGATTTAACTGGTTAATAATCTTGAGGCGGGCCAATTCAGGGGTATAGCTTATCTCTGTAGTTTGCGCTCCCTTATTCGCACTCAATTGAAACGAGAGGGTACGAAAGGCATAGAGTAATGGGTCAGGCTGAACGTTATAGGAACGTAGCGCTTCACCATCAATTAAATTACTGTCGAGTAATGCCGGGTCATAAGCACTTCGGTCAAAAATTAAATTACCATCTATTTTCTGGATTCCTAAAGCCCGCAAATTCTTAATTAGTTTTGCGAGAGATTCTGGAGTGAGTTTGGGGTCTCCCGTACCCTGCAAATAAATATTCCCTTTCAAAATATTATTGCGTATAAAGCCATCGCTATAAACTAGCGTTCGCCAGCGATAATTGGGTCCTAGAACATCAAGCGCTGTCAGGGTTGTCAAGATTTTCATCGTGGATGCCGGATTCATGGCAATCTCACTACGCCAATTAACTAACTCATGCATTGGAAGTGGTGCAGGGGTCTTGAGTTGCTGGTTTTTAGGTATTTCAGATACTGCAATACTGATAGCACTTAAAGGCAATTGATTTTTTTCTAAAGCAACTAAGACTACTTTGGGAATAAATTGAATTGACTTTTGCTTAGAAATTGAGGGATCGGCAGTTTCCTCGGCAGCCCAGGAATTGTTGCAGAGCAAAATAATGATAGTAAGTAGAAACACTAGCAAAAATAGAGTTAAAACACCTCTGCGCCATAACAGTGGATTTGGAGGGGCGAAGAGGGCGTGGTTTATTGGCACAAGCAGGGGCAAAATAAAAAAAATGCGCTAATTTCCTGTATTCGGGTAAATTATTTGATAGGATAAACCTCAGTAGCACTGACATAAAGAATTCAATGTAAAGAGATTAGGCTGGTAAGCCTGCAAATTGTGAATTTGTACTTATATTCGAGGAGATAGCATGACTAAATCAGATTTAATTGATGCAATCGCAGCAGGCGCTGATCTGAGCAAGGCAAAAGCAGATGAGGTATTAAATATTACCCTAGAGACCATTAAAATGGCCATTATGAAAGGTGATGCTGTGCAGTTAGTTGGGTTTGGTGGTTTTTCAGCGGGCTCACGTGCTGCACGAATGGGTCGGAATCCAAAAACCGGCGAGGCAATTAAGATTGCCGCTTCTAAAACAGTAAAATTTGCAGCTGGTAAAGCCTTTAAGGATGCTGTAAATAAACGCTGATTACTTTAAGGCAATGGTGGATATCAAAAGCGGCCTTTTAGGGCCGCTTTTTTACTTATTGACTTTCGGCCTGGGCAAGACCAATGGACTCGATAAGAATGTTTTCCTGCTGCAGAAGAAGTTGTAGTTTTTGGTTGATATCTGGCGCACCTAATTGCAGATCACGCTCTAGCTGAGTACAGGCTGCAACAAATTGAGACTCATTAATCAATAAAGCACCACCTTTAATTTTGTGTAAATAATGAGTTAATTCATTAGTGTCTAAAGTTTTTTCATCCAACATTCGTAGACATTCTTGATGAACTTTTAGTACTTCAGCCAAAATTAATAATTCAGTTGGTGAGTGATGGCCATGCTGAAGCCCAAGCGCAAAAAAAGGTTTGGTGCGATTTAAATTCTGCGCAATTAAATTGTTACTCGATTCGAAATAATCGGCTAATTTATTTTCTAGGGTAATAATACTAATGGGTTTAATGAGCACAGCGTTCATGCCAGCTGATAAAAAACGCTGACGGGCCTCAAGAGCATAAATATCAGCGGTAACACCAATGATAATAAGATCTTGATAGCCTTGTTGGCGTAATAATTGCGCCAACTCCTCCCCTTTCATACCGGGCATGGAATGATCAGTAAAAACTAAATCAAAGTGTGTGTTTTGAAAATGTGTAAGGGCATTTTTACCATTCGTGCAAACCGTAACCTGAATGCCAAGTGCTTGCAATTGCAAAGAAAGAATTTCGCGACTAGCAGGGTGATCTTCAACTAATAAGGCACGAATCGTTTGGCCCATTGAATTAGTAAAACAAGGTGCATTCGGTCGCTCAATAATAGGATAGTGGTAATTTTGCGCAGCTTGAGTAGTGCGCGGAAAAACACTGGAAAAATAAATTGCACTACCCATTTTGGGGTAACTTTCAAAATGTAAGTGGCCACCCATTGAGGCAATTAATTGCTTCGAAATTGCTAAGCCCAAACCACTGCCGTAGTCGACATTAATATTAGTCGTATTAGTGGCTTGTAAAACTTGCTCAAATGGCTGCAGCGCACGTTTAATTTCTGCATCAGTCATGCCAATGCCGGTATCAATTACTCTGAATTCGATTAATTGCCCGGCATGATCGTCGGCGAGCACATTAACCGCAAAATAAATACTTCCTACTTCAGTAAACTTAATTGCATTGCTAAGTAAATTATGTAAAACTTGCCTCAAGCGCATAGCATCAACTAGCAACACTTCAGCAATTGTCGGATCTAAACGACTGATTAATTGCAAGCCGCGTTTACTAGCCAAGGTAGAAAAAGTCGCATCAATTTCGGTTATCACATTTTTAAGACAATGCGGCAGAGGGTTTAGGATTAGTTTGCCTGCCTCAATCTTAGATAAGTCAAGCACTTGATTAAGCATACCGAGTAAGCCTTCAGCTGAGCGATGCGCATTTTTTAATAAAGACTTTTCGCTCGCAGGAAAGCGCGCACTTTTTAAGAGTAATTCTTGCACCCCTAATATGGCATTCATTGGGGTTCTAATTTCATGGCTTAGGGTCGCAAGAAAAGCCGATTTAGCTGCATTCGCATGCTCTGCCATTTTTTTTTGATCTACTAAATTTTGCACGATGCCCGCTTGACCTCGATGTTGTTTTTTGAGGTTCCAAATCCAATACACTAGAGTGAGACTAATTAAAACGAAGGTAAAGCCAACGATTAATAAGGCCTGATCAGTAAATGCTGGTGCAGCCGAATGTGAGACTAAAGGGCTGTGGATTGTTTTTGCCAAGATACTATCAAAAGGGCTAGCAGAATGATGCAGTAACCAGGCATAAGGTGGATCAATAATAAAGTCGACCTTGCCTTGGGAGATGTCTTTCAGACCATCATCATCGCCCTTGCGCCAAACAGCTAAGTACTGCTGCTGGGTATGTTGCTGTAATTGGGTAAGAAGCTGATGATAGGCGCCTGCAGGTTCTTTGCTGTCACCTGGGTGCAAATGCATAGCATTTTTCTCATGAATACTAAAGTGCACAATCGGTTTTAATTTCAGCCATTGTAATTCCTCAGTATTAAAGGGGTCGTGGGCTAGCGCACTAGTAACGCTACTCAGCAAAAGAAAGGCTAGTGATATAAGCCAAGCGTAGTTAGCACTTAAGCAGACTAACCCTTGACGCCCCATTAATACTTGAATTTTCATTAACCTTCAATAATATTGTTGTTACGACAAAACAAAATAAGATCGGCAATGTTATTAATACCAAGCTTGTCATATAACCGTGCCTTATAGGTTGCAACGGTTTTACTGCTGATATGTAATACATCTGAAATATGTTGATTGCTACTACCCCGACCTAAATACTTCATGATTTGTAATTCACGATCTGAAATCAGTTTGAGTTTCTCGCCATCAGTTAATGCACTATTGCCATTTCTGCCATGGGAGAAAAACGTATAGTTTTGAGAAACCGCTATACAGGCTGAAATAATAATATCGGCGTTCGCAGTTTTATTAACAAAGCCATGTGCACCTAATGAGCGTACGCGGCTACCGTATACGCTTTCATCGAGGCTAGATAGAACGAGAATGCGAATTTCGGGATACATTAAGCCAATTCGCCGAATGACATCAAAGCCATCGGTCTTCGGCATATCTAAATCTAAAATAATAATATTGGGATTTGTTTGCTTAATCATTTGCATGCACTCTTCCCCATTTTGGGCTTGTGCAGCAACCTCAAATAACAATTTTTCATGCACAATACTTTTTAATGCCATCAACATTGCTGGATGGTCATCGACTAACATCACACTTTTTCTCATAGCTTGTCTCCGTTACGGTTTTATTGGGGCTTTACTGAAAAGATGGCTTTTGCCAGGCGACTATCGTTGATTTGTAATAATTGATGACGGCTTACAGGCGGCATCATTAAGCCGCCGTAGCAGAAGTTAGCTGCAAGCTTTTGGGCTGCAGTGAGATCGCTTACGAGAGAAATTCCGCCGATATAGATCGCGCCATAGTTTTTTTTGCACACGCTAGCAAGATCGACGATAGATTGATGCTTAAGCAGATTGGATCGCAGTTGCTGAGCAGATAGGTGCACACCATCAAAGCGCATCTCATCGAGATGTTTTATTTCTTGCGGTGAACCTGAAAAATGGAGTAAGTGCAGCATTAAGCCAATTCTGCGCAGACGGGCTAAGCCACTTTGGTAGTCATGCCAAAACTGGGCTGGGGGTAGATTCATGATTCCAAGCGCGACCAGACCAACCGGTAAACGGGAATTTAAAACCAAATCGCTAATCGCATCGACCTGACTGGGTTGACAGAGTGTTTTAGCAGCAATAGGCAGAATAGTGGGCACCGGTTTACTAAAGCTCTGCCAATATTGAATAGCATCGAGTCCATCCATGAAGAGTCGCAGCACCTGGGAATCATTAGCCTGCAGCAAGGGCTGAAAAAGCGCTCCGCTAAGCTTGCTTCCAGATTGATTAAAAATGGGCTCATAGCTAATGGATTGTCTTTTCGACCAGAGCGCTTCAGCCTCAAAACCTACCGAGTTGTTGATCTCACTTCCTAGGGTAGAGCCACTAGCATCGTTAACCGCTTGGAAGGGCTTATTCTTCCAGCTTTTAACAAGCGTATACAGCCGGGATTTTGGGATCATCAGCGTTCTCCAATCGGTAACTGTCCAGTCTATTCAGGTCAGCAGGGGTTGATAAGCAGGTAAGACTGATTTTTATGTAGGAATTCACCTACAAACAGTCTTTTTAAACAGCACCCCCTTGAAAAAACCAGAAAAGGAGCTATATAATCAGCACTCTCTATAAACGAGTGCTAAAGCAGTCGTTTCGCCATTAATCTGGTGGAATTCAGGTTTTACTGCTTATATTTAGTTGTAGAGCAATTATAACTCCATGATGTATATAGGGTTTTTATTTAGTTAACACTTACTAACTTAGGAGAAGGAATGAATCTGCGTCCTTTACATGATCGAGTGATCATCAAGCGTTTAG
>Ga0214919_10002804_pt1 | contig 26976 bp, 5 predicted proteins | sample LL1503_MetaG_FD_177994 | JGI IMG/M metagenome (GOLD analysis project Ga0214919, IMG submission 177994) | Freshwater microbial communities from Lake Lanier, Atlanta, Georgia, United States - LL-1503 | ecosystem: Environmental > Aquatic > Freshwater > Lake | place: USA: Georgia | collected 2015-03-15
CCGATTTGCTGGGGGCGATCTGGTTAAAATCTCAGGGAAAGCCGATCAATCTGGGCGGGGAAGGAGTCCAGCAGATGGCGCGACAGCAGGCGGAAGCGGCCTTGGCCGGGCGGTTGGGTTCAGAAGTGGAGTGTTGGGAGGGGTTGAGAGATGGGAGGATCCAGTTGACGTATCTTCCGTCGTGGAGGTTAGTTTTGGAACCGCAAGCAGGCGGGGGATTGATTCGCTGGTCGGTTTCGGGAACAGGGACGGTGGTCGATTTCGAGGTAATGGGGGTGAGGGAGGATTCCTCAAGAAAAGAGATGGCATTTCGATTTTTGGAGTTTTTGTTAGCGGCACCGCAACAGTCGGCTTTATTAGGGGCGACTGGGTATTTTCCGGTGCGGTCAAAGATAGGTGCGGAGTGGGCGGGGTCGGCGCTGATTATGCCGTCTGGAACTTGGTTTGACCGAAGTGAATTCATTTTGTGGCCGTATCCGAGAGTCGCGGTCACTCCTCCACAACCAACCTCTGAAACAAACGCGGTTGTCCCTGCAAGTGGCGGGGAGCAGAAAAGTGAGTAGGCTTCAAATCTGACGCGATGTGTAAATCACGCCCTAACTAATTATGAATTTAAAAGATAAGGTTGTACTGATTACAGGAGCCGGATCTGGGCTTGGGAAGGCGCTGGCGATTGCGGCTGGGCAGGAGGGAGCAAAGGTGATTTGCGCGGGAAGAAGAAAAGAGCGAATTCAGCAAGTGGCTGAGGAGGTCACCAAGGTTGGAGGAGTGGGGATGGCAGTGGAGATAGATGTGATGGATGAAAAATCGGTGGAAAAAGGGGTGAAGCAGGCGGAGAAAAACGGGCCGATTGATATTTTGATCAACAACGCGGGAATCATCACTGGGATGAAAGCGGTGCAGGATTTGCCCGTAGAGGAGTGGGACAAGATCATGGCTACCAATGTGAGAGGGCCTTATCTGCTGGTTCGGGCGATTCTGCCGGGAATGGTTCAGCGTGGATTTGGGCGGATTTTGAACATCAGTGCCCCAATCAAGCATTTGCCTAAGGCATCGGCATACTGTGCCTCAAAGTGTGCTCTGGATTCGCTGACGAAAGCAGTTTCCTACGAATTGAAGGGACTGGACATTTTGGTCAATGCGGTCGAGCCACCGTTCCTAGACACCGAGATGCACAAGGGTGGGAAAAAGCCGGAGGAGGTTGTGGCCCAGATTCTGGAGTTGGCGGCGTTGGATGTGGGAGCGCATAGTGGAAGAGTGATCAAACTCGGATAAATATTTTCAGATTCCGATAGATTTTGGCTTAAGGATTGTTGCAGCGGGTGGGGCATTGTGAGGTTCCGATCGGGAGCATTCAGGGAGAAAGAAGGAGATTTCGGCGGTAGATAAACAACGGCTGTCTATTCTTTCACAGGTCTCTGAAGGTCAAAGACATCGAGGATTATGTTGATTTAGATTAAAAAGAATAAAAAGGCTAAGAACCAATCTTTGCTAAATTAAAGACAGCCCCTTTGATTTCTATAGCCCCAAGGAGATATCTCTGGTGGCATAACAAATCGTCCAGGGGACATTAATAAATACCGAGAGAAAACCTATATAGAGATTGAAAATAATTGGAAATGAGCTATTAATAAAAGATTATGGGACGGCAGCTTCTTCTGTCGCTGGCTTTTTTTGCTGCCATCGGCCTCAAAGCTTCAGGAACGGCATTTGCTGAATATAGTAATGTTGCATCGATTCAGTTATCTGCCCCAGGTTATGAATCGAGCCTAGGGAGCTTTACCTATGATCCTGCGAATCGGCAATTTGATTGCAGTGTAAGTTGGTTTGGAGACTCGAATTACGGATCCGGTTCCTTTTCTCGATCGAACGACAACAGCATATCTGTTGTGGCTTTTTATCTTAATACCCCGTACGGAATTCTAGGAGTGCCAGCATTCTCCATGGGGCGTTCTGGCACCAGTTACTTCGGAAGCTTCTACAGCTCGCTCCTTGGTGAAACAGTCTCTGTTTTGATCAATGATATGAACGACTCCGATTCTGATAGCATCCCAGATTTATCTGACGGAACGTACAATACTCCTATTTCAGTTGTGCCGCCGGCGTTTGCTCAGGGCAGCAGTGCTCTTCGCGGAGACCTCGGCTCTGCCTTTCGCTATGTCCCGACGGTCACTGGGAGTGCGGCGGACTTTACAGCCAGCAACCTCCCGCCGGGACTCACCATGGATCGTACGACGGGGATCATCACCGGCACACCATCATCGGCAGGATATTTTTCTTCAGAAATTTCCTCTTCTAACGTCGCGGGAACAGCCACCCTGCCTCTTACATTCACCATTCCCGGCAGCCCGTTGAGCATTCCTTTTGCTGACAACTTTTCCGCTGCCGTCGCCAATCGATATCTCCCATTTAATGTTTACAGCCTGGCATCCTTGAGCGTGAGAGACGGTGTGGCCTTGTTTGATTCCCCTGCCGATGGGGAAAATGGTGCAACCGCAGGTTTCGTCTTAAACTTGCCTCTCCCTCTTTCGAGCTCCTGGGATATCGCGGCTGATGTAAATCTGCCAAACGGCTGGGAAACCACGGAGGCAGAGATCGGCCTTTCCTTGGAACCAATGTTTGGACCAAGCGATACGGTTGAGACCCATTCTATTCGAGGGAACTATCTTAGCTTAGACCTGAATCGGGATACCGAGCCATCGGAAGAGGGAGCTAATAATATCAGGAGAAGCGCATATGTCGGAGATGTTGAGCAAGATGATTTAAAAGAAGTGCTTGTGGATGATTCTTTTGTCACGGCGCGTCTTCGGTTGGTATATCTCTCGGACGACAAGACTTTGAGCGCATGGGTCAAGACCAATCCGAATTTAGGTTGGGTTCGGCTTGGAAGTCCTCTGGATCTCAATCCGGGGAACGCGAATTCATTGGCTCAGAAGTGGTCTCTGTCTACGGGGTCTTCTCTTATGCTTGTCTTGCATGCGTATGCGGAAGGGGGAACCGGGGGGCGTACGATCAGCTTGGACAATCTCTCCATCACCGCCCCGTCGGCCTTAGCCTACCCAGGGATGCGCAGCACCTACGTCTCCGGACTTTTCGGGACCAACACCGTGGGCTTTTACGATGGCTATCCGGATAACGAGGGCAACGTCGAGCGGCACGGATTCCTCTACAACGGGTCGAACTGGACCCAACTGCGCCCGACCAACTCTCTCCGCTCCGAGGCTAGGGGAATCTATTCCAATCGTATCGTCGGATCTTTCACAGACAGCAACGAGCGCCGACGCGGCTATCTTCTGACAAACGGGGTTTACACGTTGTTGGACTATCCCGGATCTACCGAGACTCGGGCGTTCGGGGTGGACGGCGACCGAATCGTCGGCGACTACCGGGATACCAGCTCGGTGCGCCGAGCCTTCCTGCGCACGGGAAACAGTTGGACGAACTTTTCCTTTCCGGGTGCGGTCTCCACCTCCGCCCGTGGCATCTCCGGTAACCGGATTGTGGGCAACTACACCGACCTGTCGGGTGGCGCAAAGGGTTTTATCCTGGAAGGCACGAATTGGACCAGCCTGTCCTACTCCAACCTGATTTTCTCTCCTGTGAATCCAGCTCAGACGTGGTCGGCCAACTACATCAGCGTGAACTCTGTTTCGGGCAACACGGTTGCTGGGGAGCTTAGCAATGGTGTCGGACAGACCGCATCGTTCTTGTATCAAGGCGGGGCGTGGCAGATTCTAAATCCTAGCAATCTGCCAGCGATGACTGTGTACGGAATTCAGGGGAACCGGCTGGGGGGCTTTTATCTGGAATCGCCCGAATCTGGAAACTGGTTGGGGACGGTGCTCACCCTGCCCGCGCCAGAAATCACCACCTTCGAACAAATCAGTGCCAATATGGGCGATCCTTTCACGCTTTCGGTCACGGCAGATAATGCGCCCGCGGGGTTTACTGCTACCAACCTGCCGCCGGGACTAACCCTGAATCCGACGAATGGAATGATTTCCGGAACGCCCTCCTGGTCGGGGGGATATCTTGCGATGATCAGCGCGTCGAACAGCGCAGGCGTGGGATCGAAGAATATCAACTTCTACGTCGAGCCCCAGGAACTGCGAATCCCGTCGCAGGGGAGTTTTAGTAAGCAGCTGTCCGCTCCCGGGGGTGCAGCGAGATTTCAGGTCAGCGGCCTGCCCAGCGGTTTGACACTCTCCTCATCTGGGCTGATTTCCGGAGCGCCCGCCAACGCCGGGTATTACACGGCCACAGTCCGTGCCTCCAATGCCACGGGGGTGTTCACTTCGCAAATCGGCTTCACCGTCTTCCGTAGCAACCTGGTGGTAACCGGGCGGGTGGTGACGCCCTCGAACACCCCTGTGGCCAACTTCCCTTTGCGGTTGGTGAACCCCGCATTTTCCGGAAAGATCTTCGCCTCCGCCACCACGGACAACAATGGATCCTTCACGCTCAGCGCCCCCTCCGATCGCAACTACCAGATCGTGCAGGCCAACTTCACCAACGTGAACACGCCGCCGACCCGGTTCCTCTATCCCGTCCACGTCTTTAGCGACTGGTTTGGCACCCCGGTGGACGCAGGCAACATCCCGGCGGTGCCGGTGGACCGGACGATTCTGGTGCGGATGGTAGACGCTTATAGCGGGGAGCCGGTCACGGGCACCAATCTCTCCCGGATGGGAGTGGCATCGCTTTCCTGCGAGTTTTTCCCGTTAGCCGACCCGGTGGCGGTTTGGATGCTGCACCAGATCCAGATCCGGGCGCAAAAGAGCTTCTGGAAACTGACGCCGGAGGAGCGGGCGGGCCTGCGGGAAGAGGCGACCCGGCTGGTGACGGCGAGCCGCCAGAATCCCGGAGGTGACAGAGCCCAGGAAATGGAGATCAATTGGAGTTTTCTGCAGGGATACCAGACGAAGGAGCTACCGCCCACGTACTATGCAAATCTGGAGGACAACTGGAACGCGCGAACCAACGTGGTCTTTTACCAGAACGCGGAGCTCTTCCGGTATTTTGCAAAAACCAATGCGTCCGGACTTTACGAAGTACCCGTGGCGGTTTTGGGCAACGATCCTCGGGTGGACCCATGGTATACCCGATCGGGCTCTTTGGATGCCCTGCCTGAGCCCACTTGCGCGATGCAACTGGATTTCGAGGGCTCGGAGGCGGTCCGGGGGAAGGTCATCGCTCGGTACAAGATGGTCTACGAGCAGGGCTTCGGACGCCCGGGCTATCGCACGAACAATCCCCTGCCGGTGGATCTGAGGGTCCGGCCCGCTCCGCGGCTGATTTCCGGAAACTTTTACCGCTCCAACGGAACCACGGCGGTGACCAACGGCTGGGTCTTCTTGTGGCAGAACGTGGAATATCCCATGCGTGATTTTCTCGGCCAGAAATGTCTGATGGATTCCTCTGGAACGTTTCAGTTTGCTGTGCCGAACGACTCGGAGGATGATTGGCAAATCACCGGTGAGGAGCTGTCCGACACGCAGACGACCGCCACGGGTGAAAACTGGTTCACCTGCGCCCGCCAGTTTCTGCAGGTCCGGACGAACGACGTGGCCGGGCTCAAGCTGGTGTCGGATCAGGCGCCTGGAATCGTCTCCATTCAGGACGGGAGAGCGGGGGAGACGTTCCGGGTCAACGGCACTAACTTGGCTTGTCTCGGCGAGGTTTCCCTGATTCCGCAACCCTCCCCGGGGAGTGAGGTGGTGGTTCAGCCCGTCCTGACAGAACTTTGGACTGTTCGGCGGGGTTCCGGTTTTGTTGAGTTTGGGATTCCGGATTATCTTCCTGCCGCCTCCTACACGATTCAGTACCGTTATCCCAACTATGCGGCCAATTTGGTCCCTTTTGACCCTGCTTCCGGGGGTTACGATAATGAAGGCTTCACCACCGTCACGGCGACTAACGTATTTTCCATCGCGGCCAGTACCAACACGCCTTCGTTTGGGGGATTTCCCGGGGGATTGGTCCGGCTGCCCATTCGTTATGCCAATAAAAACCTGTGGAGCTTGACGCTCTCCAACAACACCACGGAAGGCACGCTGATGCTGCAGCCCCGCAACATCACCTCCCAATATGTGGAGATCCTTTTGCCGCAGGATGCCGGGCTTGGGGAGTGGAGTTTGCAGTGGGGGTACGAGCAAGCGATCGCCGGTCTGACCCTTAATAATCCGACCCCAGTAATCTCCCTGAATCCGGTGAATCAGAACGTGGCGGAGGGTGGCACGGCCAACTTTGCGGTCGGTGCCACTGGAGCCCAACCGCTTCGCTACCAGTGGACGCAAAACGGACTCAATGTGGACGGGGCCACCAACTCCACCCTCACGATTACCAACGCACGCTCCATCCATGCTGGGGAGTATGCGGCGGTCGTCTCGAACTGGGTGGGATCCGTGACCAGTGCGGTGGCCACCCTTTCCGTTCAGCAACGTCCGCGAATCCTGACCCAGCCCCGGGGAACCAATCTGATTGCGGGTCAAATCTACACTCTGGCTGTCTCGGCGGAGGGAACCGAACCGATGGCGTACCAGTGGAGGAAAGGCGGGACCAATCTGGAAGGAGCGAATGCATCCAGCCTTCTGCTGAATCCCGTAGTTGGATCGAATGCTGGCACCTACTCCGTGCTGGTCAGCAATGTGGTGGGCTCTGTTCTCAGCTCCAACGCCATTCTCACCGTGATCTCCCCGCCGCAGTTTGCCGTCCAAGCGACCAACGGGTTGCGGGCGACTCTGGCCTCCGCGTTCCGTTACGATCCGATAGTTACGGGTAGTGCGGCGGTCTTCAGCCTGAGCAACGCGCCTGCCGGACTATCCGTCAACCGGACTAATGGTTCCGTAACCGGCACTCCAACGGTGCCTGCCTACACGCGTTTTGCCGTTGTGGCCTCCAATGTGGCGGGAACCGACACCTTGGCTTTGGGGCTGACGGTACCGGCGGCGCCATCTGGCCTGCCATTTTTGGATGAGTTCACCTCCGTGCCGCCGACGAATCGCTACATGAAGGTGAATTTGGGCATGCCGGCTTCTCTGGTGTGGAGCAATCAGGCGATCCGGTATGTCTGTGCGACTGGGGACGGTGACAGTGCCATCGCCGGCTGGTCCCCGACCTTGCCGCTGGCTCTGACCAACTCTTGGGAAGTTTCGTTGGATGTGCAGATGCCAGACGGATGGGAAACTCCTTCGGCGGCAGTGGGCATGAGCCTCTTTCCGGATTCGCCGACGATGACGCTCGAGCAGTTCAATCCGCACCGCCTGCATTTCCGGCTGGATCGGGACACGACCAGCGACATCCCGGGCAACCGCTTTTACCGGTGCTCGTATGCCTCGGGCGAGGAGTTTCCGGCTGTGCCTTATCAGACCAACCCAACTTCCGCGACCATGGGCCGGCTGAGAATTCTTTACACAACTAACACCCGCACCTTGCACACTCTCTATCGGGAGGGAACCAACAACACGGCCTGGGTGGCATTGGGCGATCCGGTGAATTTGAATCCTTCCACTTCCTCCTCCCTCGCGGCCGCGTGGGGCCTGTCGAACACCAGCGGCCTGCGCCTAATCGTTTCAGGAAATAGTACTGGAACGGATGGTTCGGCTCGGCAGGCGATGACGATGGATAACTTGTCAGTCCGCGGGGGCGCGGCGCCCTCCATAAGCTCGCAACCGGGTTTCAACATCATCCCGGAGGGCGGCACGGCTTCCTTCTCGGTCACGGCTTCCGGATCGGATCCATATTTCTATCAGTGGCAAAAAAACGGAACCAATTTGGCGGGGGCCACCAACTCCCAGCTCCAGCGGACCAACGTGCAGACGGTCGACGCTGGAAACTACTCCGTGGTGGTGTCGAACCTGTTCGGATCCATTACCAGTTCGAATGCTCGGCTAACGGTGGTTGTCACTCCGGCTCTGCCCGCCCCGCTCTCCGGCGGATTACGGGGAAATCTTGGAACCGCTTTTTCGTACGTCCCCATATGGTCCAACTCTCCCACTTCCTTCCTGGTGCGTAACCTGCCTCCCGGTTTGTTCCTGAACCCCGCCACCGGTGCTATTTCAGGCACGCCCACGACCGCGGGGTACTACCGGATCGTTCAGACCGCCTCCAACCAAGCCGGCACTGCAAATTTCACCATTCCCGTCACCGTTCCCAGCACCGCCCTTTCCCTGCCCCTGTCCGACGACTTCTCTGCGGCTGTTGCCAACCGCTACATGCCGTATGACTTCTCCGAACTGCTTGATGAGCCGGCCAGTTATCCGCAGGCCGGTCGCCTCTCCTTCAAGGCCACCAACGGGGTTTTGCGGTTGATCTGTCCCACCAATTCCCCCGGGTATCATTCCCTAGGATGGGTGTCGCGCGTCACGCTTCCGTTATCCTCTCCTTGGGAAATCCTGTTGGATGTCCAGATGCCGAACGACTTTTTGATTCAGGAGGCCCAGTTGGGTCTGACCCTCTTTCCCGCCATCCAAACCTCCCAGACTGCGGAAACCATGCAGGCCAACCTGCACGAACTGAATTTCTACCTGAATCGTGACAATCAGTTTCCCGGGGTTCCACGGGACGGAAACATTCTCGAACGCAGCGCTTACGCCGGAGGTCTGGAGCGATCCAATGTCTCCGCCTGGGTTCCGTTCCAATCCTACTCCAATGCCACGCTCCGCATCGCTTACCGGCCCGACCAAAGAATCCTCTCGACCTGGGGTCGGGCCAACCCAGGGGGTGTTTGGACCAAGGTCGGCGATGATGTGGACTTCAATCCCACTAACACCAACTCACTTGCCAAGGCCTGGGGTCTGGCCACCAACTCGGTTCTCAACCTCGGCCTGACCGCCTATTTTGAGATCACCAACACCAATGCCTTGCCGCTGATCTTTGCCGACAACCTGATCGCCCGGTCTGGAGTTGCCCCGACCATCGCCGCGCAGCCTGTATCGACCAACGTGGCCATCGGCGGAACCGCCTCCTTCTCGGTGACGGCTTCCGGACCGGATCCGTATTTCTATCAGTGGCGGCGAAACGGGACCAATCTGGCGGGTGCTACCAACGCCCAGTTTCAGCGGACTAATGCGCAGGGTGCCGATGCCGGAGCCTATTCGGTGGCGGTGTCGAACCTGTTCGGTGCGGTCACCAGTTCGAATGCAATTCTGACGGTAATTGCCGCACCCAGCTTCCCGACTCAGGCCACTAATGGCTTGCGGGGCGACCTTGGCCAAGCCTATCTCTTCCAGCCGAATCTATCGAACGCGCCCGCTGTCTTCTCCGCGACGAACCTGCCGCCCGGACTTTCGATCGACCGTGCGAGTGGCCGGATCACTGGGACTCCGACCACCTCCGGCTATTACCGAACAACCATCAATGCTTCCAACATCGCGGGAACGGCTAGCCTGCCGCTGAACTTCACCGTCATGGGAGCCCGGCAGACGTTGCCTTTCAGCGACAACTTCTCTGCGGCGACCGCCAACCGATATCTGCCTTTCAACTACCTAAGTCCGGGCTTCATGAGGATCACCAATGGCACCGCCCGTTTCGACTCGCCCCAAGACGGGACCAACGGCTCCTCGGCGGGCCTCGTTCTGAATCTTCCTCTTTCGTTGGCCAGCTCATGGGATGTCTCTGCCGACGTGAATCTGCCAAACGGTTGGGTGACTCCTGAAGTAGAGATTGGAATGTCTCTGGATCCGATATTCGGGCCGAACGACACAGTCGAGACAATATTAGCCCGAGGGAATGAGCTCAGCCTGGTACTGAATCGGGATACCGAAATTGAGGGTTCCAACAACGTGCGGCGAAGCGTCTATGTCGGAGGGGAAGACCAGGACAGCTTGCGCGCGACAATCACCAACAACTCAGTGACCAACGCTCGGCTTCGGTTTGTCTACCAAACGAATAGTCGAAGTCTGAGGGCCTGGGTGCAGACGAATTCGGCCACACTTTGGGTGGCGGTGGGGGAAGCGCTGGACATGAATCCAGCCACGGGTGGATCGTTGGCGCAACGGTGGGGACTTTCGAACGGTTCGTCCCTCTTCCTCACACTGACGGCTTTTGCCGAAGGTGGCACTGGAGGCAAAACCATCACCTTGGACAACCTTTCCATGGCCGCGCCGGTTCCGCCGGTGATCACAAGCACGGGCAACCTCATCGGGCAGGTTGGGGTGGGGCTAGCCTACACCAACCGCGTCACCAACGGGCCGGCTGAATTTGGGGTGAGCAACTTGCCGGCGGGGCTTAGCCTCCATCCAGTTACGGGCATGATTACCGGGACGCCGACGACGGCGGGTCTGACCAACTTCATCGTGACCGCACGTACGCCTGCGGGAATCGGGATCCGGACTAATACGGCGATTTTACTTCCGATATTTATCAGCACGGACTCCGTAACCGGTTTCGTCAATGATGCGGCTTTTAGTCATCAAGTGGAGCCAAGTTCGAACAACTTTGGAGCTAATCTGCGCTTTAGCGCCTCGAACCTGCCGACGGGAACGGCGATCAACGCCACCAGCGGGGTGATCAGTGGGAAGCCGACGGTCGCGGGAACCTACCCGGCCACGGTAACGATCACGGCTCTTGGGGCCAGCGCCAGCCAGCGGATTGATTTCACATTCCCGGCGGCATTGGGAGGCCAGTACAGTCGGACGCTGAATCCTAAGCCGACCAATGTCACTGGGCTGCCTGGGGGCCTCAGTTACAACCGCACCACCGGAGTGATCTCCGGAACACCACTCACCGCGGGGAATTTCATGCCCGTGGGGCAGTTGGTTGGCGGGGGAACCATCAATATTTCCATTCCCGTTCTGCCATCCGTACCGGTGATTAGCAGCCCGACCAATATGGCTGCCAAGGTGGGCCAGGAGTTCTTCTACCAGATCGTCCCGGGTGGGTTCGGGCGCGAGTGGGCGGGGTTTGATAGTTTCGAAACGACCACCAGCACGAACTGGACGACATCGACCAATCAGGGGAATGCCACACTGATCCGGCCAGGAGGGGCAACCGGTCGGCTGGTGTTCCGTCCTGGCACCACCAGCAATGTCGCTCAGCGCTCCTATCAGTATTGGAACCGTGCGGTTCCCGCGTACGCCAGTTGGCTGGCTTTTGTCGACGCTTTCTCTGTCCCGACCAATCCATCGGGTGGCCTGCAGATGGGGTTGGCGGCGGTGCAGATCGAGGGGCGAACCATTTCGCCCAAGGCCTCCCCGCCTCAGATTCGCAATGTGTTCTGGAATAAAATAGATCGATCTGATTCTTACGCCTACCAATGGAACCAAAGCTTGGTGGGCGGCGTACCATGGGGGGATAACTTTGCAGGCCGAACCGATGTGACCGCCTACGATAACAATGGGCTCGGTTTTGCCGACTCTTACACCCTGTATGGAGGTGGGTTGAGCATTCTGAACAGCCGTGCGGTCTATCAGAACAACAGTCCGGGAAGTTTTGGGCTTCTTCCTCCAATCTGCCTCAGCGTCAACCGAAGTTGGACGGCGACCGTACAAGTGAAGATGAGCAACAACTGGCCTATTCGTTATGCTGGCTTGATCTTGGGAGTGATGAAGGCCCCGCAAGCTGTTACCCCCAAGGTCGCCAATCTGAGCACGAGTCAGCTTTTGACCGCTATCACCAACCGGTTTGAGACAAAAATCGGTCGGAACAACAGCGATGGAAACTACTTTGGCTATCACGGTTATGCCACGGGCTACGACGACGACGGCCCCAACCAGATCACTTCCTCCACCGTTGGACTTTTGAAGCTCACGTATAACGCCACCAACCGAACGCTCCGCTCCGCCTACAGCACAAATATCAGCCTGGACAGTCCTAGTTTCAGTGTGGAGGGAGAGACATTAAAAGTGGAAAACTTGGATTGGAATATTCCCGGAAGCTTGGGAGCCCGCTGGGGGCTGAATTCCAACTCTTGTTTCTGGTTTTTCCTGGCTGGCTCAACTGAGGGGACCGGCAACGGCAACAATCCCGACCGAATGGCGATGACCTTTTTCACCGTCTATCCCGACGGTGACCAGAGCGCATCAGTACAAGGAATCGACCAAGGGGTTTGCGCGATCGGTTATGATGCTCAGGCTAAAGATATCACTGCGTTTCGCTGGGACGCGGAAGCTGGAGATTTGGTGGAAATGGGCAAAACCTCCACAGCGGATTGGCAAATCGGAACCAACAGCAGCTTTGCAATGTTGATCGGTGGTTTGGGTTGGGGATCGGGCAGGGTCACAAATGATGGGTCATTGGACAACTTCGTGCTAATGCCGTGGAAGGAAAACTTCATCTACGGGGTGGAGGGAGCCCTTCCGCCCGGGTTGATCTTCGATAGCACCACTGGCTCGATCTCTGGCCAGCCGACCAGCCCCGGCATTTACAACATATTTATAACCGTTCAAGGAGATGGGGGGAGGGCTCGCCAACCGGTCCGGATCATTGTTGGAAACTGAGCGATTTCATTAGCCCATGACCGATCCGAATTCGCCCTTGTTCTTTCAAATGTGGATCATTAAGGTTAATTCAGTGAAAAAGTCTGCATCCTTTCTTCGGTCGTGGTCGGCTTGGGCCGCCTTTTTCATGGCGGTCTTTTGGCCGGGAGCAGAGCTCACGGCTCAAACCTTCACCAACGACGTGCGAGCCTATAGCCACTCTTTTGTCCTGACGGGTCTTTCCGGTTCAGGTCTTAACATCTACTTTTCTACTCATGACAACAATGGGCTCACATGGCCCCTTGGCGTCGAACTCTCTGGGGGCTCTGTCTACGCCGATGATATCACCGGGGAAGTTTCGGCTGCCTCGCTAGGATCGAGCACCTACTACACTGATTTCTTCGTATACTCTTCTGCTTACAAGGCTTACATCGCTTACGGCGACGCTGCAGTTTTTAACGTCCCAGTTTCAGTTGACGTAAATCAAGACGGCTTTTCGGATGTTCTTCAGTATGACCAAGCAGGGACCTTCAACACGACAGGGCAAATTCAATATGCCGATGGGGGATCCACCCAAACTCGGAGTACAACTTTGCGCTTCTCTCGCGGCAAAGGATCGGCCACCGGCAGTTGTTCGCTGAGTTTTGCGGAAAGTGGCAACACCTATACCCTGAACGGCAGCTTCATCACCCCTGGCTTTTACGGAAAGACTGTTGTCGATAAAGCGGGAGGCACTTTCAATTCGACCGTGTCTGCAAATGTTTCTCCTGTTCTCAAGGCGGTGCTTTCTGCGGACGTGCAGTTTCCTGGAGGGAATACTATTTCCCTTTCCGGACTTAACTCGGTTGAAAAAAGTAACAACACAATCCTTGGCAGAAGTTATTTCGACGACCTGATTTTGACGCAAAGGATTTCTGTTAACTTCAAAGGCTATGTGGGGCTTATTCATCAGAACGGGGGCAACCCCCCCAGTTCCTTTGAGAGCTTCGCTGATTATTACATCGTGGTAGATTCTCCGGACACGGATGAGGACGGATCCCTCGACCTGACCGACGACACGCCGCTGGGCGTACCGTCTAGCTTTACCGGGGCCGGGCAGGTGGTGGGGGAAGCGGGCCGTGTCATTGTCCCTGTCACCGTAGGTGTGACTCCACCCTGCCGGAATTTTGTGGCCACAGGTTTGCCTCCCGGACTGGCCATCAACCTCACCAGCGGGGTGATTTCCGGAACCCCGACCACCGCCGGGATTTATCCCTACAGCGTCACGGCCCGGGTAAAAGCCGGGTTGGCTCCCGCTACCAGCAGCTTTACCGCCCAGATCGGAGGGGTGGCGCAGACCCTGCCTTTCACCGACGATTTCTCCCGAGTCGTGGCCAACCGCTATTTATTCTCCTCGACCACCAGCCTGCCAAAGATGACCGTCACCAACGGGTGGTTGGAGTATCGGTCTACGAACAATCCGCCGCAAAACATCGCATGGGCTACCCCTACCCTACCGCTCACCCTGACCAACTCGTGGGATCTGCAGGTGGACGCGCGTGTCCCCACCAACTGGCCGGTGGGGGAGGCAAAGGTGGGGGTGAGCCTACTCAAGGAGATTCCTGGTGGCACTTTTGAGAATATCCTGTCCAATCGAATCAACCTTAAGTTTGGTGTCGGAGCCGGAGCCGGAAACTTTTTTCAGTATCACAATTACATAGATGGCGCAGAAACGACTAGGACCAACCTGATTGTGACAAACGAGGGGCTGGCGCGGTTAAGGTTCCTTTTTCATGGGGGTACCCGGACACTGACGCTTTATGGGGCCAGCTATAATGGCGCCAATCTCACTCCATGGGTCAAGCTTGGGGAGGAGTCGTTGGCCCCAGGCCAAGGGCTTGGGCAGTCATGGGGCTTGGCGTTGACCAATCGGTTGCGGTTGGCGCTCTGGGGTCAAACCGATAACGATGACGGAAATGCCAATGGGACGCGCCGGATGGCGTTGGACAACCTCTCGGTTTCTCTAGTGACCCCGCCTCGGATCACCGGCCCGACAAATTTCAACGGGCAGGTGGGGGTGAACTTCAGCAACCTTTTCACCGCTACGAACGGGCAGACTTATTTCACGGCCACCAATCTTCCTGCCGGTCTGGCTCTGGATGAAGCCACTGGAATTGTCTCCGGCATACCTGAGGTGGCTGGAAGATTGACTAATTGCCGAGTGGGTGCTGGCAATCCGGCGGCTTCCTCAGAAACACCTATCGCCTTCACGATCCTTCCTGCCTTCCTCGGCGCCAGCTCCGTGACGGGGTTTGTCAACGATGGAGGTTTCAGCCATTGGGTGGCAGTCGGCACAAACAATTTCGGATCGAATTTGAAATATGCTGCCTCTGGATTGCCCACTGGCATGAGCATCAACGCCACTAGCGGGGTGATCAGCGGGAAACCGACGGTCGCGGGAGCCTTCCCTGCGACGGTCACCATCACGGCTCTTGGTGCCAGTGCCAGTCAGCGGATTGACTTTACGATTAAGGGAGCAGCCGGAGGAGCCTTCAGCCTGACACTGAATCCACGGCCGACCAATGTGCTCAACCTGCCTGTGGGCTTGAGTTATAATAAAGTCAGCGGGGTAATTAGCGGGACACCGCAGGGATGGGGAGCCTTCACGGCCACGGGTCAGATGAGCAACGGGACGACGAGCAACATCAGCATTCCGGTGATGCCCTCGGTGCCGGTGATTGGCGGATCGACCAATTGGAATGCGCAGGTGGGACAGGAGACAAGTTACCAAATTGTGGCAGGGGGTTTTGGTCGGGAGTGGGCGGGGTGGGATGATTTTAGCTCCTCCTCCCCGAACGTGAATTTGTGGAAACTATCCCACGGGGCCATCTCGGTGAGCCAGAACTATCGCCAGACCAATGGCTACGCGACATTCTTCAGCACCAAAACTAGTGGTGAGTCTTCGGGCATGATTTTTTGGAAACAACCTCTCCCGACCTGGCAAAGCTGGAGAATACTTATGGCGGCGCGTTTTGCGCCTTCCTCTTTTCGGGTTTCTGGAGGCGGGTCGGTAGAGGGACTTATCGGGGTCCTGCCCAACGTCAACAGCCCTCGGTCTAAGTTTGTGATGAATCTGGCGGTGGACTCCGATTCCCTTTATGCTGTGCCCAATTGGGGGGTGAACAGTTCCTCTAGTGGAGCCACCGATGGTGAAATCCGTGTGAACCACGGCTTGGCCAGCACGGTTTTGTTCCTTGATTACGATGCCGGCCAAAAAACCATTGCCGGTTCATACCTAGATTCAGCCGAACCCAGCGAAGTGATCCCTGCCTATACACTTAGCACAACCAACTGGCAGGGGTTGAACCAGTTTGTGCTTGTGATGGGTGGTTACTCTGAAAATGCAACTATCCCTCTTGAGACCCTGCAAATGGATAATTTTCTATGTCTGCCTGATCCGAATGATCTGGAGTACCGAGCCTATTTGGTAGGTACCAACGGCGCGGCTTTGACCAACGGGATGGGGGAAAGATATTTGCCTGAGGGGCTTTATTGCAATTCGCAGACGGGCGCAATCCAAGGCCAGCTTGAGGAGGGGGTGGTGGGTGGTACTTACCGTGTCTGGGTCGAAGCTGAATATAAAACAAACAATCTTCCTGTCCAAGGCATGCCACTGGTCAAGGGAGGGAAGACGGTCGCGATAACATTGCTTCCTGCATTTACGGGTGCCAGCTCCGTGACGGGCTTTGTGAACGATGGAGGTTTCAGCCATCGGGTGACAGTCGGCACAAACAATTTCGGATCGAATTTGAAATATGCTGTCTCTGGATTGCCCACTGGCATGACCATCAACGCGACCAGCGGGGTGATCAGCGGAAAACCGACGGTCGCGGGAGCCTTCCCTGCGACGGTCACGATCACAGCTAACGGGGTCAGTGCCAGCCAGCGGATTGACTTTACGATTAAGGGAGCAGCCGGCGGAGCCTTCAGCCTGACGTTAAATCCTCGCCCGACGAACGTGCTCAATCTTCCAGCGGGATTGAGTTATAACAAGACAACGGGAGTGATCAGTGGGACACCGCAGGTATGGGGCGACTTCACGGCGACGGGTCAGTTGAGCAACGGTACGGCGACCGACATTAACATACCGATCATGCCTTCGGTGCCTGTGATCGCTGGACCGACCAATTGGAATACGCAAGTCGGGCAAGAGGCAAGGTACCAAATTGTGGCAGGAGGCTTTGGTCGGGAGTGGGCGGGGTGGGATGATTTTGACGGGAGTTCGCCTTCGACGAACTGGATATCATCCGGACCCTTGGCGGCTTTCCGAACTAACGCCACTACCAAATCGGGGCTGGGCAATTACCAAGGCCGGCTGTCTTTGACCCATGGGGGAACAACGAATCAGGTCGGTTCGGGGTATCTGGTTTGGGCCAGAACCATTCCGGTGGGAGCCCGGTGGGTGGCCATGGTGGAGTCGGGAATTTCCACTAACCTAAACTTGGTACGTCGAACCAATAACCTGGGTCAAGCCACCAACGGGCAATGGATTTCCACGAAGCTGAATTTGCTCCGTGCGGGAAGCGAGGTGACTGAGGGCACTCGGCTGACGGCGGAACTCGACCGCTCTCCTGAAGAGGGGAACATCCTGCTTGCCAGACTCAACGGTGGGGATCGTGAGTTGGGCGATTTGATTGCTCCTGGTGACAGTGCGGCATTGGCGTTACGCTATGACGCGCTCGGGACAATCTTTTCTGAGGGCTTCCCAGAGCAGTCGGCAACTTGGACGATGCTGCATTCCTTGCCGGTCAGCGACATGGGATTGACCTCAAGCAACCAATGGCGGTTAGCCGTGGGCGGTTTTTCAGAATATTTCCGAATCGAGCAACCTGGGCTGGTTTGGTGGGATAACTTCGTTTTATTGCCGGATCCCGGTGCCCTCATGTATCGAGCTTATCTCGTCGACAGCAACGGCGCGGCTTTAACCAATGCAGGCGGGAACCCCTACTTGCCTGAAGGTTTGGATTTATTTGATAATACGGCCGGTGCCATTTCGGGCATCCCTTCGAACAATCTTGTGGGCGGCACCTACCGAATTCGGGTAGAGGCAGAGTATAATCCCCCACTTTTGCCAATTCAGGGCCTGCCTCCGGTGAAGGGGGGCGCGAACGTGACCTTGACGTTGTTGCCGGCCTTCACGGCCACCAATGCAGGCACCTTCCTGCTGAACGCCAGCAACCGCACCCATACCGTGGGAGTAGGCTCACACAACTTCGGCTCGGGCTTAAAGTTCACCGCCACGGGTCTTCCCGCCGGGCTGGCCATCAACGCCACCAGCGGGGTGATTGGCGGGAAGCCCACGGTGGTGGGTGATTTCTTCGCGCGGGCGACGATCACCGCAGGAACGGCGATGGCTTTCCAAGATATCCAGATTTCAGTTTACAACGGGGAAGGAAACCGTTGGGTAGTGGGCAGTCCAGTCAACTACCAGGTGAATCTGGGAACAGGGGTAACTGGGTATCAAGCCTCAGGTTTGCCGACCGGAATGACAATCAACGCCACCACGGGGTTGATCAGCGGAACGCCTATAGAGGCGGGGGAATATTCCGTCACCGTCACCGTGCCAGCACGGGGATTGTCGACTGTGATTCCGTTTTTCATTCGGCCCATCTATGTGAACTTAGCGGCGACAGGTTCGAACAATGGGGCTACGTGGGCCGATGCCTACACCAATCTGCAGACGGCGATCAATGCGGCTGGGGCAGGATCCCAAATCTGGGTGAAGGCCGGCACCTATAAGCCGACGAGCTATATCGATTCAAAAGTGACCAACGATCCTCGTAGCCGATCTTTCCTCTTAAAGGGTGGGGTATCGGTGTTGGGAGGATTTGCTGGGACGGAAACCCAGTTGGCTCAAAGGGATGTGGAGTCGAATCCAACGGTCCTTTCGGGAGATTTTAGTGGAAATGATTCCGCCACGTGGCCGCCGGATAGTAGCCGAGGTGAAAATGCTTATCACGTGTTAGCCGCACTGAACCAAGCGACCCCAATTGTGCTAGACGGCCTAACGATAACTGGGGGCAATGCTAACAACTCAACGTATAAGCAGCCGAACAACGGCTCTGCTATCCCTGCTGGCGCTAACCCGCACGAGGTGGGTGGTGGTGGGATTATTCTGAACACGGATTTCGTGATTCGGAACAGCTTGGTGGAAAACAATGTTGCTGTCGAACGGGGGGGGGTTCTGGTTTATAACCTGAATCCTCCAACGATTCGCAAGTTTCGTGCTGTAGGGGTTATTTTTGCCCATAACCTAGCCACCTATGGGCACGGCGGCGCATTGGACGTTCAGGCGGACAGTCGGGTTGCATCTAGCACCGGCCAGTACATGGTGGCCGAGCTGGTTCGTTGCGTCTTCGAGAACAACGAGGCCTGCGCTGGCCCCGACCAGGACAATCCTCCCAATGGTTATCCGGATGGAGGGAATGGGGCGGCGGTTCACCTGAAAAGAGCTACGGCCCTGATTGTTTCCTGTGCCTTCCAAGACAACTATGCCAACGGCAACGGGCAGTTCGATTACACTACCCCGGGACAGGCTGCCCCTCAGGGAGAGGGGGGGGGAGTCTTCGCCCGCCAAAACTGTACCTTGCGCATCGCCAACTGCCTGTTTGCCGGTAACCGCTGCGACCGTGAGGGTGGCGCCATCGCCGTGGAGGTAGGTGTAGCTATTCAACTTTACACTTCGGTCTTCTATAATAATGCCAACTCATCTCCGTTGGGCTGGGGAGGGGCAGCCATCGGTGGTTGGTATGACCCTTCCCGGCGTGATCCCGCCAACTCACTTTCCGGCTACGGCAATATCTTCTGGCAAAACCAAGGCAACGCCGGAGAGATTGCCATGTATGCGCAAGCATCAAATCCCGCGCCCACTCAACTAAGCGGCACAGTCACCACCACAGGGAGTCTCTACAACAACACCGGCACGATTGTGGGGGGGAATCCCCGATTTGCCGATCCGACGCAACCTGCGGGAGCCGACGGAATGTGGTTTACTGCCGATGACGGCCTGAGGATCGGTGCTGGATCGTCGGCTCGAGGGATTGTGAACAGCGTTCGCCCCGCCGACTTCGCGGATCTGGACGAGGACGGCAACACCACGGAGCTTTTGCCTTACGATGCGGCTGGTGCGGACTATCCCTCAATTCCGTACAACGCCGGGGCTTACCAAACCGGCGCACCTTAAGCGCGCATCTTGCCTATCCCTTTGAGGATAAGAAAAATAGCGTGAAAAAAGCGAATGTGCTGCTTGAGCTTTAAAAAAATGAGCCCATAATTAATTATATGGAATCCCTCTTGTCTTTACGGGGCAGAGGATAAAAGTATCCATACAAAAGATTGATTCATGAGATTTAATTTCCGATTCCTTGTGGCGGCCTTGATGACAATCGGGGGCAACTACGTAATCGCTCAGGTTGATGTCATCGATCGTTTTGACGGCGCCACGTTGAATTCCCGCTGGATCACCGCCCCGGGTCTCATCACCAAGGCCGGTGGTAGTTACCGGCAGACGAACGGCGCCCTAAATTTTACTGTAGCCACCGGTTCCACCAGCCGTGTGGAAAATAACATCCACGTCCTCAACACCAACACCCTGCCCACGGATCAAAGTTGGAGTTTGGTTATCGGAATGCGCAACAACGCGGACTACTCTCCCTCCTACGGATCCTCACAACTTCAGATGGGGGTGCTGGACTTGCGAACCATTAATTCCGATTTTCGTGGGGTTGTATTCACCTTGGCTCGACACCGCGATCTGAACGGAGGCAACCCACTCTTTGGTTTCTACGGTACCAATCTTCCCAAATGGCATGAAAACGGGGGCATTTGGACCAATGCGAATACCAATGCCTCCGCGAGATTTGAGTACAACGCCCTGACACGAACCCTGCAAGGCTTTGTCACCACGGACGGGGTAAATCCGATCGATAATAATTATAACTACTTCCCGGCCGGACCGGCCAGCTCGATCCCAATTCCTGCCTCTGCGAAGTTGAACCTTCTGGTCATTCAAAACGTCTACAGCGTGGCGGTGCCGGTGGGGAATATGTGGGTGGATAACTACAAGCTCTCCTTTGTGCCGCTTGAGGGGCGTCTCTATCCCGGCTTGCCGGCCACGCTCTCCCGCCGGCTCGGGCAAGATCTATTTCTCTCCGTCTCTCCACGCGACGAGGGGACCTTTACTTACGAGTGGAGAAAGGATGGACAGGCCATCACTCCTCTCTCTTTTGGTAAGCAGACTTATTTTAAGTCCGACCTGAAATCTTCCGATTCCGGCACTTACTCCGTGGTAGTGAAGCGCAATGGCACTGTTTATGCCACCAACCAAACCATTCTTACTGTGACGAATACCGCTCCCGGGGCTTTTGGCTCGGATGATTTTACAAACAACTCCAACCGCTGGAGCGGCTTATGGGGTTTCGATGCGCACGACTCCTATCTGGAGGTGAATGATGGGCGCTTGGACTATGTTCTCGACAAAGCTGGAAGCGAGAACTCCCAAGCCTTTCAGTTATGGGATAACCGCTTGCCCTCCTCGCAAAACTGGGAAGTCGTCATTGATACGTTTATGGATTCGGAATTAAGTCCGGAGCGTTACTTTGCCCTTCGATTAGGGGTTGCCGCTCCAGTGAATCTGGCGAACGGATTGGGAGCGCTCAACGGGCTGGAAATCAATTTTGCGAACTCTCGCTACGGGGGAGGAAAAAAAATCCAAAATATCAAAACCATCCCGACTGGGGATGGCTGGTTGGAGCTAAGTCAGCCGGCCCTGAATCAATCCACGACCGCTGTCGCTTTGCGCATGAAGTGGGATGCCGTCACCAAGGTGTTGACCTCCTATTATGACAGCAATGGATCCACTGGCGGATACGTCTGGACCCAATCGGCGACCAATAATCTCTCTTCTCTCCCACCCTCCCAATTGGCTGCGGGCTTTTATGCCCTCGTCTCAGGTATTGCAGAACCGTCCTTTCTTCTTCCAGCGGGTCAAGCCTACTTCAAGAACTTTCAAGTGCGGACTGGTCCCGTCATTCCGGCACAGATGGCGCCCCAGACCGCCGCTGAAGGTGGTTCGGTTACTTTCACCGCTCCCGGAGAGGGGACAGGGCCGATCTCCTACCAGTGGCGCAAAAATGGTGTGGCGATCGACGGCCAGACGAATTCGACTTTGACGCTTTCGGCTCTTACAGCTTCGGACGCAGGGCAGTACTCAGTCTTCATCTCTAACGCCCTCGGCACCATCACAAGCTCCAACACGCTTCTGACGGTCATCGTGCCTCCGAGTTTTCCGACCCCGGCCACCAATGGCTTGCGCGGCAACCTGGGTTCCGCCTTTCGCTATCAGCCGATGATCACCGGTAGCGCCGCAGTCTTTACGTCGGGCAACCTACCGCCTGGGCTGAGTGTGAATCGCACCAATGGCCTGGTCACCGGCACGCCAATTGTCGCCGGGTACTACCGTTCCGCACTTACCGCTTCGAACTTTGCCGGAACATCCGCCCTGCGACTGAATTTCACTATCCCAGGCTCCCCGCAGACGTTGCCGTTCACGGATGACTTTTCCCGAACCAACGCCAACCGTTACATGCCTTTGGGCTTTTCGGGAATCAGCGCTGAGGCTCGGGCGGGTCTAACCAACGGCGTTCTCCGGTTCACTTGCATCAGCAACGCCCAGGCGGCCGAGCTTTTTCCTCGGACCTTTGGCTATGGGGAAGAAGCGGCCTTCGGATGGGCGGCCAACCTCGGACTTTCCGTGAACCGCCCATGGCAAATTGAGGCGGACGCTTGCGTGCCTGAATCGGGTCTTTTTGGTTTGGCGATCTATCCGGATTCCCTCAACTCCACGGTAGAACAGGCCCTGCCCCGACGACTCAATCTTTACTGGCATCGTACTCCCAGCAACACCCGCGGATGGCTGGCCACCAGCGGTTGGACCGTGAACGGGGCGGGGCAGCAGGAGGAATATGACAGTCCGCCCATGGGCCATTTGAATTCCGGTCCCACTTCCAGCGTGGTGAAGTTGCGGTTGGTGATGGGGATCTCTGGAACCAACCGGCTACTGACGGCCTGGGGCACGGAGGATCTGACGGGCCGGGGAGGATGGTCCCAGATCGGCCAGACGTTGGAACTAAGTCCCGGTGGTACAACGAAAACGGATCATTATCCCCTCGGCCAGGATTGGAATCTTTCGACCAACTCCACGTTCAGTCTCGCCCTGTTCGGCCAGTTTGGGGCTGCCGGCCAAGCCAGTTGGGTCGACAATCTTCGGGTCACCGTTGCGGTAGCTCCAGTAATCACCAGCATCACCAACCTGATCGGCCAGGTGGGGAAGGCTTCTTTCTCTTACTCCATCAGCGCCACCAACAGCCCCACCAGTTTCGCGGCGTCCAACCTGCCGGCGGGATTGGGGGTGGATTCCTCGACGGGTCTAATTACTGGTACGCCAACGGCGGCGGGATCTAACAACGTCGTTCTTTACGCCAGCAGTCCGGCTGGGACTGGTAGCCGAACTAACCTTGCCATCATCTTGCCGGAATTCACCAGTGCTACAACGTCTACTGGCTTTGTGAACGATGGAGGTTTCAGCCATCGGGTGGCAGTCGGCACAAACAATTTTGGATCGAATTTGAAATATGTTGCCTCTGGGCTTCCGACTGGCATGAGCATCAACGCTACCAGCGGGTTGATCAGCGGGAAACCGACTGTGGCGGGTGCCTTCCCGGCGACGGTCACGATCACGGCTCTTGGGGCCAGCGCCAGCCAGCGGATCGACTTTACGATCCAAGGAGCGGCTGGAGGAGTCTTCAGTCTGACGTTAAATCCACGGCCGACCAACGTGCTCAACCTGCCGGTGGGCTTAAGTTATAACAAGACAACAGGAGTGATCAGCGGAACGCCACAGGGATGGGGAAACTTTACGGCGACAGGGCTTTTCAGCATTGGATCGCCGACGGCTATCAACATTCCTGTAATGCCGTCGGTGCCGTTGATTGGCGGGCCGACCAATTGGAATGGGCAGGTGGGGCAGGAGATAGAATATCACATCGTGGCGGGGGGCTATGGACGAGAATGGGCGGGTTGGGATGATTTTAGCTCCGGCACAACGAAGTGGAGAAAAACCCCTGCCGACATGGAAAACCTGGATCTTTGGCCCACGGTAAGCTCTCTTGCAGTAGCAAATGGCGAACTCAACTATCAGTGTAAACGTAACGATAGGGCTTATTGGACGTATTTGCTCTGGAATCAGGATTTGCCTCTGTACGCCAACTGGGCGGCCTTGGCTAAAATCAAGGCTTCAGGGGCGGTTACGCAAGGCGGTCCAGGTTCAAGTGTGAGGGCCGGTTTTCGTCTGGCGAAAATAGAGAAGCCGGCAAGCAACTATATTGAGGGCATTCTGAATCAAACTGGTGGCTTGAATAGCGCTGTTTCATATTCCCCCAAAAGCCCCTCTTTCAGTTCAAGCTACCCGCGCAGCGCCGGAGAAGAGGCTTTTCTGGCTTTCTACCATAACGCATCGGGTCGGACGTTCTCCTATCACGCAAGTATCCCCACCCTCGGATCGGAACTTCAGGAGCTTGAAACTTACCTAGATTCTAGCTTAGGACTTGGGAGTGCAAATGTGATTCGTTTGGGAATCGGTGGCCTAGCGGAAGGCAGCTTGGTTACTTCCGGGCAAATTACATTCGATGACTTTGTTCTTCTTCCCGATCCCGACGATATCGAATATCGGGCCTATCTGGTTAACAGTGCCGGCGTAGCCCTGACCAACGGGCAGGGGGAGAGATATTTGCCAGATGGACTAGAGTGTGACCCACAAACCGGCTCAGTGAGCGGCACAGTCAGCAGCGGTGTGGTGGCAGGGACATATCAGATCCGAACAGAGGCGGAATATCTGACGGCCAACCTCCCGATCCAAGGCCTGCCCCCAGTGATGGGAGGAAAGACAGTGCCCCTGACACTGCTCCCTGCATTTACGGGGGCCAGCTCGGCAACCGTATTTTTGAATGTCGCTGGGTTTACCCACCAAGTGGGCGTGGGGACGCACAGCTTTGGCTCGAATCTGAAGTTCAGTGCTACGGGGTTGCCGACGGGCACGATAATCAATGCGACGAGTGGGTTGATCAGTGGAAAACCGACTGTGGCGGGAACGTTTGGGACAAGGGTGACGATCACTGCGGGAACAGCGACGGCTTTCCAAGATATCCAGATTTCAGTCTACAACGGAGAAGGAAACCGGTGGGCGGTGGGCAGTCCAGTCAGCTATCAGGTGAATCTGGGAACTGGGGTAACTGGGTATCAGGCTTCAGGCTTACCGACCGGAATGACAATCAACGCCACCACGGGGTTAATCAGCGGGACGCCCACAGACGCAGGAGAATATTCTGTCAACGTCACCGTGCCTACTCGAGGACTTTCAACCGTAATTCCGTTTTTCATTCGTCCCATCTATGTGAACTTGGCGGCGACGGGGGAGAATAATGGAAGTACCTGGGCCAACGCCTACACCGACCTGCAGACGGCGATCAACGTGGCTGGGGCAGGATCTCAAGTCTGGGTGGCAGCGGGGACCTACAAGCCAACCAGCTATCTGGATCCGAAGGTGACGAACGATCCGCGGAGCCGATCTTTCCTGTTAAAGGGCGGAGTTTCGGTGCTGGGAGGATTTGCTGGGATGGAAACGCAGTTAGCCCAACGGGACGTGGAGTTGAATCTCACAATCCTTTCGGGAGATTTTAACGGGAACGACTCGGCCACGTGGCCACCTGTTACAGGAAACAATGGAAACGTTGGGTCAGGAGATTCCACGCGCGGAGAAAATGCTTATCACGTAGTCGGTGCTTTGGGTCAGACCACGGCTGCGATATTGGATGGATTTACGATCACGGGCGGAAACGCTAACAACACTAGCTATCGACAGCCGAACAATGGATTTCCGATTCCAGCTGGCATTCCACTTCACAGTAGTGCTTCGGCAATAGCGCTGGTGAGCTCGGATCTAATATTGCGGAATTCGCATATCATCAAAAATGTCGGCAAGTCAGCCTCTGCTGGGTTTTACAATCTTACGGGAACGCTTCGGCAGGTGCGAATATCTGATAGCATCTTTGAAGGCAACCTTTGCTATTATGGGGATGGGGCCGCCATCAATGCTCAAACCATATCAACCCAATCAGTGACCGCCCGACCACTCATGAAGGTTAACGTGGTTCGTAGCGTTTTTGTTGAGAATGAGGCACGGACTGGACCCGATCAGGACAATGATCTATATCCAGACGGAGGCGATGGTGGGGCGGTCTATTTTTACTGGGGTGTAGAGGGAAACTTTGCAAATTGTGTCTTCATTAATAATTACGCGAATGGGAAAAAGGCAGATGGAACTCGTTGGTACGACGGATCAAGCGGTGGTACGGAAGGGAACGGAGGCGCAATTCAAGTCAGGGACTATTGTCGACTGGCACTGGCGAATTGTATTTTTGTTGGGAACAAGTGCGATGATACAGGCGGGGCAATCAACATAGAGAGCGGATGTAGCTTGAAGATGTACTTCAGTACATTTTATGAAAACGATTCTAGCGGAAATCCAAGAGGGTTTGGTGCGGGCGTTGTCTCTGGTTGGTACGGCAAAAGTAGCCTCATTCCTAATACTCTCACGGGCTATGGGGTCGTTGCTTGGAATAATTATCCAACGAGCCAAGAAGTGGATCTATGGCAAGGGGATAGCTGGCCCACGCCGCTGCCCGCTCCATCCACGCTTTCTCAAAGCACTTTCACGACAAGCACAAGTATCGAAAACAACAACGGGTCGATTAGCTTCGGAAATCCAAACCTCTTCAATGCAGCCAGTCCAGCCGGTCCAGACGGCCTTTATCTGACCGGTGACGATGGATTAAAAATTCGTTCTGGCTCCATTGCACAGAATCTTGTTTATGCTAAGCCCGCTGACTTTGCAGATCTCGACGGTGACGGCAATACCACCGAGCTTTTGCCCTATGATGCCGCCGGAGTGCCTTTTGCCCCCAACCCGCCCTACAACGCGGGCGCATACCAGACAGTCGCACCGTAATTCCAAAAACCTTTGATTTTCAGAGGACCGAGGCTCAAGTTCCGCACTTGTGACCGAAGAGCTCGATCTGCCATACCTCGCCAAGTCTACAGAGGGTTGTTTCTTTAAGTCCCGCGAGTGTGACCGAAGAGCTCTATGTGCAGGCGGGGGCAGAAGCGAAAGCCTTCTCGTTTACAGATCTCAACAAGCCAAGGGGATCGAGAGGCGAGAGTTTTACTATCGATGCCTTCGGGCATGAGGAGGATTTGGTGGAAAGGGACAGGTGGACCTTCTTCGCTCCAAACCCGCTTAAGCGGAGGTGCTACGAAGGTTTTAAGGCGGGAGAGGAGGTCTTTGATTTCGGCCAGATCGTTTTCGGATGAGACGACAAATTTTAATTGAAAAGGATATTTTCGAATCCATTCGGTAATCACTTCGGGTTGTAGGCGGGTTGCTTCGTGTTTTTTTGTCCAAGCTTGG
>Ga0214919_10002805_pt1 | contig 26971 bp, 18 predicted proteins | sample LL1503_MetaG_FD_177994 | JGI IMG/M metagenome (GOLD analysis project Ga0214919, IMG submission 177994) | Freshwater microbial communities from Lake Lanier, Atlanta, Georgia, United States - LL-1503 | ecosystem: Environmental > Aquatic > Freshwater > Lake | place: USA: Georgia | collected...
CCGCCTTGCACCACCCACCATGGAGCCTCTGGAATGTGGGTGCGTTCAAACATCTTCTCTTTGGCTTTCGTATAATCTTCCCAGTGCTTACGAGACTCGAGGTCCATGGGGCTAAGTTTCCATTGCTTTAAGGGATCATTAATCCGGCAACGAAATCTGAATTCCTGCTCTTCATCAGGAATGGAAAACCAATACTTGATCACTTGAATGCCGGATCGAACCAGCATTTTTTCAAATTCAGGTACCGAACGAAAAAATTCCTCATACTCAGCGTCTGAGCAGAAGCCCATGACGCGCTCGACGCCGGCGCGATTGTACCAACTGCGATCAAATAAAACCATTTCGCCTGCCGCGGGAAGATGCGCAATGAAGCGCTGAAAATACCATTGGGTTTTTTCGCGACTCGAGGGCGTCGGTAGCGCGGCGACGCGCGCGACGCGCGGGTTAAGACGTTGTGTGATGCGTTTAATCGCGCCGCCCTTGCCGGCGGCATCACGGCCTTCAAAAATAATGACCATGCGATGCCCTGTATCGACGATCCAGTCGTGCATTTTGACGAGCTCGCTTTGGAGTCGAAATAATTCCTTAAAGTAGCGATTTCTGCTTTCGCGGGAGGCGTCAGCCTCCGCGGGCTTAGCCGGTTTCTTAGGGTCGACCTTCTCCCAATCTTCCCGCTCCATCTCGAGTTCCTCATCATAATCATCAATCAGCTCGCGATGGACGCGCTTCATCAATTGGTTTTCTTGGTCTTGCGGGGTAGGCTTCATGCGACTTGAAAGAGAGGATTCAGATAAATAGCACTGAATCGGACCGCGCAAGCCTGCCCAAGCATGCGCATGCTTAGCGCAGCCTAATTTAACTTGGCTGTAACATACCCTAAGTTCGCGGTCTGGCGTCTAACTATATGGTGGTAAACAATCTGTCTTGTTTGCTACTCGGGCGGTTTTTACTCAAGCCCGCCCGAGCTAGTCTAACCGACCGATTAGGCTCCCGTAGCAGCAAGATCGGGCTCAAAGCTGACTGAAAGACGGTAAACTTGGCCGGGGCGCATGATGAGCGGGTGGTCGCGGATGAACATTTGAACGTAGTGCAATTTGCCGTAATTGGTTTTGTACGCTGGGTCGGCACTGACAACTTCGGTCTCTGCCCAGTTAGCTTGGAAATCATCTTTCAAAACTGAACAGCGATGGCCGAGCGGCCCGAGTACGGGTGAGTTGCCTACGCGATAACGCGAGTGCGGTGCGCCGATGACCAAGGCCATGCGGAATTTGTCGAGTTGGACCTGATTTTTGACCGTGTAGGCAAATTCAGCCGTGATCTTGCTGCCGGTGAAAGTCCATTGCACTTTAACGCTGCCAAGGCCTTTCACGATCTCTTCGCTTTTATTGATCAACTCAGGTTGCTCGTAGCGGAAGTAGAAAGAATTTTTGAGGCCCAGGCCGGTGACGCATTTTTGACCATAGAAAGCGGGTAGGGTGACGTTCTCGCCAAAGGTCAGCTCTGGAATCATGACCGGCAGATAGGCATTGTTGGGCCAATCAAAGATGCCGGGACAATGAGGGAAGGTAAGGTTGTCAGCGGTGCAGTCGACGCCTGAGCTAACCAAGGGGATTTGAACGTGCAGGCCCGAGTCAGCGTCGCGATAAATAAATAAGCCCTGTTCCTTGCGGTTGCTCTTATCAAAAATCACAAAGCGTCCGCTGGTGCGAATGGGGTCGATCTTAAAGGCGTCAGGCAGGTTCACGGTTTTAGCCAGCCGGGACCATTGGCAAAGGTAGCGCGCCGCATCAAAATTGGCCATCCGGGTGGTGTGCGAGGTATAGGCCGTCCGTTCGTCATCGCGGATATCCAGAAACCCTTGTTCCTGGTCGAGGTAGGTCTGGAAGAAATAATAAAAGAGTCGGCGCAGAATATCAAAATACTTGTTCTTTTGATCCTCGGGTACCCAGCCATCACGGAGACCTTGTAAAATGAGTGTGATGCAATGCATCTGGCCGTAAGCGCCGGCGCTGCGTCCGTAGGCCCAGCCGAGCCCGTCCGCGCGGACGAGATCGGGCATCATCTTAATATATTTTTCCGCGTAGGTACGCAGCGTGGGTAGCTTGCGTTCGCGCAGGGCTGAATTTGCGTGCAATTGCAGCGCCGAGCGAGTGAAGACGAGGGCCATTACGCCATAGAGATTGAAGTTACCGCCCAGGCCCTTCTCCGCATCATCAAAGAAACCATTGGAGCTGGTTTGCTCGATCCGCTCGGCCATGCGCTCGATGAGGCGGGAGGTCTCGTCTTTTTTGGAGAGACCAAGGCTGTAGCGGCAGACGGCTTTCGCGATATTGAAGGCCTGCCAGTAATTGTCGTAATCGCTGCGGGTGAGCAGCAACTTGTCTAGTTTTTGGCGGGTCTCTTCGACGAGGCGCTCCCAGACAGGATTGCGTTCTTTAGAGGGGCCGAAGGAGAGTAGTCCAAGGGAGGCGTAGGCGACGCCATTTTCGCCGGCGGGTTCAGTGAAAGCTTGCGCTGTAATGCAGCGCGCGGCGAGGTCGATGAGATCGTGGCCTTTCAGGGTGGTTTCGCCCGTGGCGCGGTAATATTCGCCTAAGGCGAAGGCGACATGACCAGGTTCATCCGAACGGGGGCTTTCGCCCGCGGTTGGGGTGATCGTGCCGTCAGCGTTAATGGAGTCGAGGTTATGGCTCAGCATTGAGCGGGCCATATCGAGACATTGCTCGGAGAAACTATTCATTCAGCGGAATCGTGTAAAAGGGTGGAGCGGAAGGTGGATTTGTCCCAATCGATAAAATGGGAGCAAAGGTGAATTATCGGGCGATTAATTTAATGAACTCGGCGTTCGTTTTAGTCTTGGCTAAACGGGTAACCATGGTGTCGGTGGCCTCTTCGATTTTTTGCTGCACGAGGGCGCGGCGAAAAAAGTGAATGCCTTCCAGGGTTTTCTCGGCCAGTAAGAGTTCTTCTTTGCGCGTACCGGAGGAAGAGACATTGACGGCCGGCCAGATGCGCATTTCGGCCGCTTTGCGATCGAGCACTAACTCCATGTTGCCGGTGCCCTTGAATTCTTGGAAAATCACATCATCCATCCGGGAGCCCGTTTCGACGAGAATTGAAGCGATGATCGTTAAGGAGCCGCCTTCTTCCGTATTACGGGCCGAGGCAAAAAGTTGGCGCGGACGTTCGAGTGCGCGCACATCCAAACCACCGGTGCCGGTGCGGCCGGAGTTTTTAGCGGTGTTATGGGCGCGGGCCAGTCGGGTCAGCGAGTCAATGAGGAGAACAACATCTTTACCGGCCTCGATTAGCCGCTTGGCGCGCTCAATGCAGAGATCGGAAACGCGCAAGTGATTCTCCACCGGATCATCGTTGGAGGATGCCCACACTTCGGCGGGTACGCTCCGTTTGAAGTCTGTGACTTCCTCGGGTCGCTCGTCGACGAGCAGAATCATCACGTGACATTCGGGGTGATTTTCAATGACGCCCAGGGCGATGTCGCGCAGGAAGGTCGTTTTTCCTGTGCGCGGTGGGGCGACGATCAGGCCGCGGGTGCCTTTGCCGATGGGGCAAAGAAGATCTATGACACGGTTAGTCATACGCCCATCTTTCATCTCGAGCTTGATTTGCTCGTTGGGGGTAATGGTCGTGAGGCTGGCGAAGTCTAGGGCGCGGCGGCGGGCTTCGAGATCGAGGCCATCGATTTTCTCGATAAAGCGGATCTTTGGGTTGGGGAAGCGCTCATCAGGAGTCGCAGAAGCGGTGATGAGACTGCCTTGCTGTAGATGGAAGCGGCGGACAAGTTCGCGCGGCACAAAAGGATCCGTCGGGCGACGTTTGCCGTGTTTATTCAGGTCCAACAACTGGCCATTACGGCTGTTGTCGATGTCAAGCACGCCTTCGACCTGGATCGTATTATCCGGTTGGGCCGGCGGGGTGGTGGGAGCTAAGGCTGCCTCAGGGGCAACTGGCAGATTTTCATTATCCATACAAAAACGAGTTGGTGGAGCTGCCTAGGCTTGACCGTTTAATTCGTCAGTGGCATTTCCAAAACGCTCAGTTTAAACCCCCAATAGGAAAAACTTGTGACGGACCAAACGATAACCTCAGTGTCTCGGGAGAGTAGAGTTTTCAAACCCTCGGCCGATTTCACGAGCCAAGCTAATCTTGGCAGCTACGCCTCGTACCGTAAGCTTTACGCTGAGTCTGTCAACGCTCCAGACAAGTTTTGGTCAAAACAGGCCAAGGAACATCTTACTTGGCGTAAACCTTTCAAACGAGTTTCTGAGTGGAAACCCCCACACGCTAAGTGGTTCCTCGGGGGGAAGTTAAATGTTTCTGAAAATTGCGTTGATCGTCACCTCGGGACAGCCCGCGAAAATAAAGCAGCCTTAATTTTCGAAGGTGAGCCGGGCGATGTCCGTACCATCACCTATCGCCAATTATATTTCCACGTCTGCCGCATGGCGCATATTTTGGAAAATATGGGGATCAAGCCGGGCGATCGCATTGCCATCTATTTGCCCATGATTCCGGAGGCGGTGATCGCGATGCTGGCCTGTGCGCGCATTGGAGCTGTTCATACAGTTATTTTCGGCGGCTTCAGTGCCGAGGCGATTAAAGACCGCATCAACAACTGTCAGGCGAAGCTTGTGATTACGGCTGATGGTGGTTGGCGGCGCGGCAAGGTCATCGAGTTGAAGGCCAGCGTCGACCGAGCGCTGGAAGGCGCTCCGACCGTCCACACGGTGCTGGTGGTCAAACGTTGCGGCAATCCCGTCACTATGCGCGAGGGACGCGATGTGTGGTGGCGCGAAGCTTGGGAGGGCGCCCCGAATTCGCATCGGGCTAAAGCCTTTGATTCTGAACATCCGCTTTTTATTCTCTACACGTCTGGTTCCACCGGAAAACCCAAAGGAGTGCTCCACACTTCAGCTGGCTACCTCCTCGGAGCTAAGCTGAGTTCACATTACGTTTTCGATTTGAAGGAAAACGATCGTTTCTTTTGTTCAGCCGACATCGGTTGGATTACCGGTCATAGTTACGTTGTTTATGGATTACTCTCGAACGGCGCGACGGTGTTTCTCTATGAAGGAGCACCGAACCAGCCTGAGCCTGATCGTTTTTGGCAGATGATTGATCGTCACGGTCTGACGATTCTCTACACCGCGCCAACCGCGATTCGCGCTTTCATGCGCTGGGGCGACAATTACGTGCTGCGGCACCGGCTCGATTCGCTGCGGCTGCTTGGTTCCGTCGGTGAGCCCATCAATCCGGAAGCTTGGATGTGGTACCACAAGATGATCGGCAAGAAACGCTGCCCGATCGTTGATACTTGGTGGCAGACGGAAACTGGTTCGATCATGATCACGCCGCTGCCGGGCGTTGTGCCCACCAAACCGGGTTCAGCGACCCTTCCGTTCTTCGGGGTCGTCCCTAAAATTGTGGATGAAAATGGCGACGAGGTGCCGCGGAATAGCGGCGGCAAATTGGCGATCATGAAACCTTGGCCCGCGATGCTGCGTACCTTGTGGGGCGATGATGCCCGTTTTAAGCAGGCTTACTTTAGTGAATTCCCTGGTAAGCCCGGAGTCTATTTCACCGGCGACGGCGCGCGGCAGGATAAAGATGGTTATTTTTGGATCGTGGGCCGCATCGACGATGTACTCAACATCTCTGGTCACCGCATCGGCACAGCCGAAATCGAAAGCGCTTTGGCTTCGCACCCTGCGGTGGCTGAATCGGCGGCGGTGGGACGCCCGGATGAACTTAAAGGTCATTCCCTCGTGGTCTTCGTCACACTCAAGTCGACGTACACCGCCAGTGAACAGCTGAAAGAAGATCTCCGTGCGCACGTGGGCAAAGAGATTGGCTCACTCGCCAAACCGGATCAGGTGCGCTTCGCTGCTGGTTTACCCAAGACGCGTTCGGGGAAAATCATGCGCCGCTTGCTCAAGGAACTCGCGACTACGGGTGAAATCAAGGGTGACACGACAACGTTGGAAGATTTCGCCGTCATCTCGGCTCTCAAATCGGATGAGGAATAAATCCGCCGGCTAAATGTTCTTGGCTCCCTCAGGGGCCAATTACCAACGAGCAGCCTTCACGCTGCTCGAATTGCTGGCTGTCGTGGCCCTGCTGGCCCTGCTGAGCGGTCTCCTGCTGGGAGCCGCTCGTCGGATCGGCGAAGTGGGGCGCATCGCGCGGGCTAAAGCTGAACTAGCCGTGCTCGCTGCGGCGTTGGAGAATTATCAACGCCTTTATGGCGATTATCCCCAAACAGATGATCCGGCGCAGCTTTTACAGTCGCTCCTCGGCCGGCTTGGTCCGCGCAATAATGTCAGCTCGACCCGAAGTTGGTTAACCCTCGCTCGTTATCGAACGGCGCTGTCGCGCGATCCACTGGTCGATCCGTCGGCCACGCTGATCGATCCGTGGGACCAACCGTATCGGTATGTCTATAAGGTCCCCGCCGCGAGTTGGGGCAATGTCAGCTATATCCTCTATTCGCTGGGGCCGGATGGGCAGGACATTCGAGCGCTTTTAGCCGGGGGCTTCGTTGATTCGAAATTGCCGGAAAATTTAGACAATCTCTACGCCAATCGCCCATGAGGATTAATTTATTCTTCACCGCGGTGCGGCGCGCCCGGAGTTCTTCTCGGCTATCGTTCGGGTCAGCCTTCACCTTGCTTGAGCTGCTCGCGGTCATTGCCGTGATCGGGATTTTGGCTAGTTTTATTTTCCCCAGCTTGCGGGCCGCCCGAATCGCCACGCAACAGGCTAAGACGCGCTTACTGTTTGGTCAGTGGGCGGTGGCGCTTGAGGGATTTCATCAAGAGTATGGTTACTATCCTGTGCTTGATGAGAGCAACCTAGTGAACCCAGTGGGGCAAAATTCTGATCCAAGTACGCCGCATCTCTTTCATGATTTGCTGGCGGGGCGTCGTAGAGATGGCTCCGCGTTACCGGCTTATAGCAGCATGACCAATGCCTGGTTGCCAGAGGCGCAAAATCGTAAGCTCATAGCTTTTTACTTCTTTGCCTCGGCTGATTTTACCAGCGCAAGTTCAGCGCTTCCGAATTTATTATGCGACGGTTTTGAGCAAACGGCCATCGCGGTGCTCGTGGATCGAAATTTAGATGGGGTGATTCAGCTGGGCCGCGATTTTCTGGTGCTGCCGGCGGTGAATGGGCTGGCGCCGGGGTTAGTGGATTTCCCCGTCGCGGGAGTGCGCGCGCGGGTAATTTTTTATGCGCCCGCCGCCGACGCCACGACGGCGAATCCCAAATTTATCTTTAGTTGGAAATGAAATATTCGCCTCCTCGCTCTTCTGTTTCGGCCAATCAACGAATCTCTTTCAAGGGGGAGCGTAGCGCTGGGCTGAGCCGCTGGGGTAATTGGCGCGTCCGTGCTTTTACCCTTTTTGAATTGTTAGTCGTGCTCGGTCTCATCGCCGTGCTCTCATTTATACTCAGCCCAAAGTTTGGTGCCGGCCGCCAGTCCGCTGCGCTGCAAACGGCCCAAGCTATGCTGTTCAACTTACTTTCAGCGGCTCGGACTAAGGCCCAAGCGACCGGGCAATCATCGCGGGTCCTGATCCAGGTTGATCCGGTGAACTACGGCCAGCCTCTCCGCTATTTGCGCTACCTCGCGGTGCAGACGCAAAATCCGATCGGGTGGACTGTTTTTGCCGAGGCTTTTTTGCCTGAAGGTATCTATATCGTGCCGGGGAATTTTAATGCTCTCCCCACCGGAATATTTTCCGTGGAGCTAACCGCGGCATGGGTAAAATCAGATGGTGCTCCGCTGCGGTCAACGGCGCTGCGCTCCAACCAAGTAATTTACGAGGCGATTAATGGCCCGGTGGTGGAGCAGTGGGTGAGTATCATTATTTCAGCGACCGCTGGTACCGCGCAATCAGGTGATCTCATCGTCGCTCTTGGTCAGAGTCGAAATCCGGGCGCGTATGCGGTGGGCGAGTCGCCGATAGTCTTAGTGGATCCAGCAAGTGTGCGTGGACTTTCCCTCAGTGCCTATTCCGTCCCGACCTTGATTGATAATCGGAGTAGTTTTTGATGAAATTATTTCGCCAAGACGATCGGGGCTTTTCTCTGTTCGAGGTTATTATCGCCGTCGGCATATTCGGGGCGGCCATCACGATCATGCTCAGCCTGCTCCCTGCGCTGGTGGCCTCAGCGGCAAAAACAAGTGATACGGTAGTCGCAGTACGCTTGCCTGATGCGGTGGGGCTTGAGTTACAGCGGGTGGCGATAGCCGGCGGCTTTGAAGCACTGGTGAGCCAGATCTCACGTCTGGCTGAGCCCTTACCGGCCACGCTCACGCTGGCGGCCGATCGAGTACTGGAGCGCGTCCAAACCTTGAACTATCTATCGCCAATTGCTTCGGAGCAAATTCCGGCTGCCTCCCGTTATTTTTTGATCGAGGTGTGGCGCTTCACGGCCCCGCCCTTGGAATATAACGCGCGTGGTGCTGGGCTCGCCGTGCAAGTACGGGTCTCGTGGCCATTTTTTATTCCGGGTGCCGATACGGCCACTCCTCTCAGCGAACGTGAGCAGTTCGTCTTTAACTTGGCTTTAAATCGATGAAGCCGCTGCCCCAAGGCCCCCTAAGATCCTCGTTGGGTAACGTGAGAGCTGGATCAACTCACGCTCAGTACCGTCACGCCGCTTTCACCCTGATTGAACTGCTGGTTGCCATGTTCATCGCGCTGATCTTGGCGGGTCTATTGCTTTCGATTGTACGGGTGACATTGACGCTTTGGCAACGCACGCAGGATAATTTATCGGCTGCTATCCAAGCTAAGTTGGCGTTCGATTTGCTTGAGCGTGATTTGCAATCCGCTCTCTTCCGCCCCGACGGTAAAATTTGGCTAGCGGTAGAAATTAATAATAGCCCCAGCTATTTAACTGCGCATGGCTGGCTTACTCTAACCGGACTCACTAAACCGAACTCGCCGGAAAGCCAAAGATTGGTGGGGCTCGGGAGCGCGGAAGCGACTCCGCTGATCAGCAATGCCCGGTTCGGTTTATCCGGTGTATGGCTGCGCTTAATGACGACCAACGATGAAGCGGTCGGTGGTTTGCCCGTTGCGGTGGCTTATCAAATCGCGCGACGCCCAGTCAGTGGCCCCGTGAGCTCGGGCAACCTCGCAGCCGTGCGTTACACTTTGTTCCGGGCGGCAGTCAGTGCGGCGAATAGTTTTGCGGTGGGCGCAGATGTGACCGCGCCGGGCTATAGCAATGCCGCCGTTGCTCCCGCGGCCTCGCGCAATGGCGCGACGCTCACCAATCCAAATAGCACGGACGCCTTAGCCACCAACGTGGTTGATTTCGGTCTTTGGCTATATGTTCGTGATCTTACTGCGGGTGGTCTGCGGCGAATATTTCCTGTGGCTGGCAATGATCTTACGCATACGGCGGTCGGGAGCGAAGGCGTGGCGGATGCCAATCGTTTTCCCATGGCGGTCGATGTGATGATCCGGATTTTAACTGCATCAGGTGCGACCTTGCTCGCGGAAATTGAATCAGGTGCCGCGCGCGTGAGTCGCCCGCCTCATTATAGTTCCGATGCGGAGTGGTGGTGGGCGATCGTCGAAACTCATTCCCAGGTTTATACACGACGGATCGAGCTAAAGGCGGTGGGGTGGTGAAAATTGCCTCGAGTAATATTTTCCGCCGGTGTGCGCGGAGCCGGGATTTTCCTCAGGACGCGACTCAGGCGGCCGACCCACCCTGCACGCCTCAAGCCCGGCAGCGGGGCTTTGCGCTTATCATGACCCTCACGCTCCTCGCCTTGCTCGCGCTCACCGTTTTTGCCTTGAGTGCGCTGAATCGAGTCAGCGCGCAGATTGCGACGATCGCGGTTTATCAAATGCAGGCACGCCAGAATGCCTTGCTCGGCCTTAATCTTGGCCTGGGCGAGTTACAACAGCAGGCAGGTGACGATGCGCGGCTGACGGGCATGGCTGGCCTAACCGGAATCAGTGCGCTAGCGGCCAACAGCACGCGGCATTGGTGTGGTGTTTGGGAGCAGGGCACCGGTGCCTTTGTCGCCTGGCTGGCATCGGGGGCGCAAACTACAAGTGCCGCCGCAGTTCAAAGTGGATTGAGCGTCGTTGAACTGGTTGGGTCTAATACCGTGGGCGCGGCCGCTGCTAATTCGGAGCATAGCATTGTGGGTAAAATTCCGCTTTGGCGCACAGACACGGCCGCGGCCCCCGGCATCGCGACGCTTGTAGGGAATTATGCTTATCTGATCATTGATGAAGGGGTGAAAATTTCGGCGTATGCGCCCGAGGCGCTGTTGCGCGTCGCTGGTCTTCGTCCGGTCCTCACCAGCACCGTCCCGACGAGTGCGGCCGGTAAACTAGCCGCCGCGCTCGCGGCTTATGCGGGGAAGTTGCCGAGTGTCATTTCGTATGAGCAATTGAGTCTACTGCCTACGCCGAATGCTGCGCTCACGCCTTCGGTGCTCCAGGACAATTTTAACCACGTCACGCTGACTAATCGCACGCTCAGTGGCAGTGATTATTTTTCAGGGAGTCTTAATCTCAACACCACTTCGACAATCTTTTGGCGCAGTGTGCTGGAGACTTACAATACCGCGCCGGGAGTCGTGCCGATTACTTCGAGTAACTTAACCGCGAAGGGCAATGCCCTCGGTAATGGCCTCGCGGCGACCAACCTCGGTAAAATGGTGAATGGTCCATTTAGTAGCCCAGCCAATTTTAGTGCTTATCTCGCCAGCGTCTTTCCGCTCACCGGCTCACCCACTTATATCCAGATTATGGCAGTGCTGGGTCCGTTGCTGACGGTGCGTTCCGATACTTTTCGCATACGTGCGTACGGGGAGACGGTTAATTCCCTGGCCACAGTGCCCGTCGAGGCCCGGGCGGTCTGCGAAGCCATCGTTCAGCGCACCCCGCTGGCGGCACCCAACGGACTAGGGCGAAAATTCGTCCTAATCAATTTTCGCTGGCTCGGGCCGAACGATCTCTGATCGCCTTAAGGTCGCGTCTTAAAATTAGGCCAGCAGATCGCTGACGACTTGGCCGAATACATCCGTCAGACGATAATAACGCCCCTGGTGTTTATACGTGAGGGCCTTGTGATCGATACCCATCTGATGGAGAATCGTCGCCTGGAGGTCGTGGACCGATACTGGCTTATCAATAATGTTATAACCGAAGTCATCAGTGGCGCCGTAATTTAAACCGGGCTTAACGCCGCCACCCGCCATCCACATCGTGAAGCAGCGGGGATGGTGATCGCGGCCGTAATTATCAGCGGTCAACTTGCCTTGTGAATAGTTCGTGCGGCCAAATTCACCGCCCCAGATCACGAGGGTATCATCCAATAGGCCGCGTTGCTTAAGATCGGTTATCAGGGCATAGCTGGCACGATCCACGTCCGCACATTGCCGGCGGATTCTTTTGGGGAGATCGCCGTGTTGATCCCAGCCGGGATGATAGAGCTGAATGAAGCGAACATTCCGTTCCGCCAGGCGGCGTGCGAGTAGACAATTCGCGGCAAAGGTCCCCGGTTGTTTCGCCGATTCTCCGTAAAGCTCATAGGTGGCCGCTGATTCGTGCGCGGAGTCCATCACCTCTGGCACGCTCGTTTGCATGCGATAGGCCATTTCATATTGGTCGATGCGCGAACTGATCTCCGGATCGCCGAGTTCCGCTGCTTGGCGGGTATGCAACTCCGCCAGACGATCGAGAAATTGTCGCCGACTCGACGCGGAAATCCCGGCGGGATTTTTCAAAAAGAGAACGGGATCACTGCCGCCGCGGAATTGCACGCCTTGGTGAATGCTCGGCAGAAAGCCGTTGCCCCACAAACGAGAATACAGCGGTTGATCGATGCGATCTTTCGAGATCAACACGACAAAGCCCGGGAGGTTTTCATTGACGCTGCCAAGACCGTAGGAGAGCCAAGAGCCCATCGAGGGGCGGCCCGGTAATTGATGGCCGGTCTGGAAAAACGTAATCGCCGGGTCGTGATTGATATGCTCGGTGTGCATCGAGCGAATAAAGCACAAATCATCCGCTATTTTGGCCGTGTTGGGGAGTAGGTCACTAATCCAGGTCCGGCTTTGCCCATGCTGCGCAAAGGAGAACAGCGAACCGGCTAGAGGATAATGGGCTTGATGAGCGGACATGCCCGTCAAGCGCTGCCCGCCGCGGATGCTGTCGGGAAGATCTTCGCCGTTACGCTCTTTGAGGAGGGGTTTATAATCGAAGAGATCGTGCTGGGACGGCCCCCCCGCCATAAAAAGATAAATAATCCGCTTAGCTTTAGGGGCGAAATGGGGCCGGCCGAGAATACCATGGGCTGGCTCGGGTGCAACCGGAGCGCCCAACGCAGATTTTTGCAGCAAGTTGGTGAGCGCCACTCCCCCCAAGCCGAGTGCAAAACGGCCAAAGAAATCTCGCCGCGACAGGCCAAAGTTAAGTTGGTTGCAAAACATAGTGGGGCAGAGGTTGTCAGCTTAACGCCGCATCAGCGTTTCGTCAAAGTTAAGTAAAGCTTGGGCGACAATCGCACAGGCGGCCCGATCGACAGCCGGCAGGGCGATATCGGTTATCGATTCGCCCGATTGGTTGAATTCCTTCGTAGCTTTTTCGTCGGCTTGAAAAAGCGCCCGCTGCGATTCGTAGAGCTCATGCAAAATGGTCAGCTCTTCTTTTGCGGCTGTGCGTCCCGTCACCAGACGAAAACCCCAAGCAAGGCGGTCATTGAGGCTAGCGCCGCCTTCCCGGAGCATGCGTTGGCCGATGAAGCGCGCCGCTTCGATGAATTGTACATCATTGAGTAGGGCGAGGGCTTGCAGCGGTGTGCTGGTATTTTGCCGGAGCACGGTGCACGTATTACGCTCCGCCGCATCAAACATGAGCATCGTTGGAGGTGGCACGGTACGTTTCCAAAAAGTGTACAAACTTCGACGGTGAAGATCGTCTTGCGTGCCTTGTTCATATTTTGGCTGTCCCATGCCAAGTTCTTCCCACAAGCCCGGTGGTTGGTAAGGCAGCACGCTAGGTCCGCCGATTTTTTCAACGAGCAGGCCACTGGCGGCGAGCGCTTGGTCGCGCATCATTTCAGCGGTTAAGCGACGAGCTGGGCCGCGGGCTAAGGCCAAATTGGCGGGATCAAGCGCGCGCTCGGCGGGGGTGGCTTGGGAGGATTGTCGATAAGTAGCCGAGAGCGCTATTTGGCGCAGCGTCCGTTTTACATCCCAGCGATGCTGAACGAAATCTTGCGCGAGCCAGTCGAGCAATTCGGGGTGCGTGGGTGGCGTTCCCTGCAGGCCGAAATTATCCGGAGTGCCAACGATTCCCGTGCCAAACATCATTTGCCAAATGCGATTAACCGTCACGCGAGCGAGCAAGGGATTTGCTGGAGCCGTCAACCATTGGGCTAGACCAAGTCGATTGCGGGGTACTTGCTTGGGGAAAGGCGGCAGAGCGCGGGGCGTATCAGCCGTGACCGCATCTCCTGGGCTATCATACGCACCGCGGATTAAAATATGAGCCGGCTTGGGCTGGGGCAGCTCATGCATCACCATGGCTTCAGGAATAGGCGTAGTCAGCGCATTTTGTTCTTCGCGGACCGCGCGTAATGCTTGGGTGGCGGTTCGACTGGGCGCATCAATGAGGGAAATAAAATAATCAAACAAACCCGCGCGTTGGGCGGCGGTCAGTTTTTTAGGCGATTGCGTCCACGCCTGGTCGAAGTCGGCTTGACCGGCGAGTTGCGCGACTTCCAAGGCCGTCAGGTCGCGTGCAAAAATTGTGAGATCGCTGACCTTGCCACCCTTAAAGCCAGCATCACGAAAACGATAGCCGAGCGTCAAATCCGGTTCAGATGTTCCGTAAGTAATATCTTTAAAGAGCCCGTCGCGGATGATTTCGCTGGGTACCAGCGTGCCATTGAGCCAAATTTTTGCACCGGCAGCTCGGCTGGAGCCATCATACGTAACCGTGAGGTGGGTCCAAGCATCAGCTGGCAGAACGGCTTTGCTAATAATTTTTAGCGAGGCGCCGGGCCAAAGATAATGCAGGCCAAAAGCCACGCGGCCGTTTTCCAAGAGAATTTCGTAACCGCGGCTACCGGCATCCGCGGGCGCTTTCGAGTGATGCAACACTACCATTCGAGCGGTGGTGATGCTCGTGGTCGGAGGTTGGAGCCAAAACGATAACGTGAAAGCATCCGTACGCTTGAAGGTAACTAAACCCGGAAAGGTTAGGCCATTTTCTCCATCGAGTTCGAGCACGGGACCCCGCGGGCTTAGAATAATTTTTGGCGTCTCGAATGCCTTACCTGGTTTAGCCGGATCCACTGAATTCGCGACTTGCCCCTCGGTAAGGGTGGTCAGCGGATAGGCAGCGACAAGCCCAGCTAGCTGGGTGGGGGCGGTGGGCATCTTTTCGGTGAGCCAGCGGCGGAAGGCGCGCTGGGCGCCGCGGTGTGTCTTGGCTAAGATTTCCTCTGCCTCAGCGGTTTTCTTGCGCAGGACTTCGAGTTGGCGAAATTGCTCGTCGGTGGTTAGCAGCAAACTTGGCAACGGCATCGTATCAGCAAAGCCCTTAAAGGATATCTGGCCCGATTCATCGATGTTCTGGAAAAAAGCGAAGAGGGAATAATAATCGCGCTGGGTGATGGGGTCGAATTTGTGGTCATGGCAGCGGGCGCAATCTAGCGTGAGTCCGAGGAAGGCGGTGCCGAAGGTCGCGACGCGATCGGCCACGTAGGCGACGCGGTATTCTTCTTCGACGATGCCGCCTTCTTCGTTTTGATTATGGAGACGGTTAAAAGCGGTCGCGAGATGTTGGTCCCGGGTCGCGTTGGGCAGCAAATCGCCGGCGAGTTGCCACGTGGCAAATTGGTCGAAGGGGAGGTTTTGGTTGAACGATTTAATGACCCAGTCGCGGTAGGCCCACATCGCTCGGGTGCGATCCATTTGGTAGCCGTGAGTATCGGCGTAACGCGCAATATCTAGCCAGTCGCTCGCCATACGTTCTCCGTAGCGGGGCGAGGCAAGGAGGCGGTCGACTACGCGCTCGTAAGCACCGGGTTGAATATCAGCTATAAAAGCATCGGTTTCAGCCGGAGTCGGCGGAAGACCCGTGAGGTCGAGCGTCACTCGGCGAATGAGTTGCGCCCGGTCTGCCTCAGGAGCCGAGGTTAATTGCGCTGCCGGCAATTGGGCCCGCACGAAAGTGTCGATCGGGGAAATTAGGCTCGGTGATTTCTGTGGCGAAGTTGCGGCGGCGATGGGGTCAAAAGCCCAATGCGCGGACCACGAGGCGCCCTCGGCCACCCAACGGCGCAGGAGGGCAATTTCAGTTGGCTTCAATTGACGCCCCGCCGTGCGCGGGGGCATGACTTCTTCGTCATCAGCGCTGCTGGTTCTGCTGACCAATTCACTTTCGGCCGGGTCGCCAGGTGCTACTACCGTTACCGATTTTTGGGTACGAAAAAGGCCATCCTTAGTATCGAGCCGCAGTTTGGCTTTGCGCCCGCGTTCATCCGGACCGTGGCAGCGATAACACGCATCAGAGAGAATCGGGAGGATATCGTGGCGAAAATTAACCGGAGCCGGCGACCCCGTATCAGCGGCGGCTGCAGTGAAGACGAAGGTTGGCAGGGCCCATGCGAACCGGCACGCTAGGCGCACAGCTGAAAAAATAGACTGGGGCGATACAGACAATGAGGAAAGTTTTGTGGGGAAAAACAACTAAGCAGACCCCGCTAAATAACCTCAGCGTAGGGGCTGAGATCAAGGCGCGAATTTATGGGCCGTCGAGGGTGTTCCAAAAGATCATCAGATTTTTTGTCTGACGTCCGGCCACAATGAGGTCGGGTTTGCCGTCAGCGTTGAGGTCAGCTACCTTGAGGTCCTCAACGGCAATTTCTTTAGTTGCAACTATACTGACGCGCCAATTTTCCCCGGCTTCGTCGAGTGGAGTGAGCAACCGAATGCCGGGATCAGTGGTGCGCCACCCAACTACAAACTGGTCAGAGCCGACTCCCAGAAAGTCAGCGGTGGCGAGGGCGTGGCCTTCTTTGCAACCGGACAGCACTAATTTTCGCTGCCACGCACCGCGCTCATCCCGAGTGTAGACGGCGGCCATGCTGCCGTGAAACGGCTCGACTGTCGCAATAAAATCTCCGCGAGCCAGACGTCCGGCGCGCAATTCGCCAGTCGCGTACTGAGTAATTTGCGTGGAACGCCAAGAGTCATCTTGGTATTCATTAAGCCAGATGCCCTCTTGGGCTCCGGAAATAATTTGCGGCCCCGCCGTGTTTTCCCAGCGGACGGAGTCGAAATTGTGGGTGAAATGCCCGGTATCATTTACCACCGCGGTTGGCCAAGGGTCCCGCGGGTTGGGGGGCTTTTGATAGGCGAGTAATTTCGCGCCGCGGCCGGCCCCGGCTTGATTCCCTCTCCCGTGGAGGGGTTGCACGAGAAGATCCCAGCGCGTTCGATTTATCTGTACCCATTGCATGCGATGGACCGTCGGTTCATGGGAAAGTCGGATGGCTTCCCATCGTTGGGTGCGATCAGGTGGCGCCTGCATATAAAAAACCGCTCCACTGTTTTTTGTATCGCTGGGATTCCAGCCGGCGCCCACGGCAAGTTCACACTTCCCGTCGCCATCGATATCGCGGGCGGCGAGGCAAACATTGTCTTCTGGCGTGAGATGTTCGGCGATGACATGTTTTTGCCAGGTCGGATTCTGGTACCATTGAATCGTGGTTTTATCCGCTAGCAGAATATCAAGGCGCCCGTCGCCATCAACGTCGGCAATGGCGAGTCCATAGCCCAAGGTTATTTTAGCTATTTCTTGCGCTTGGAACTTGGGTTCAGGGGGAGCCGCAAAAGAGCAAGCCGCCGCTAGGGCGAGGGTAAGCACCAGTGGTTTCATACTTTGGGGTTTAGTCGTGCTGGGGCGGATGTCCATCGCGCACACGTGGGCTGCCGTGGAATTGGGCCGGGCGCGGCGGCTCGAGGCGGCGCCTCCTGCAGTTTTAGACTTTCCGGTGGCACTCACGCCGAGTATAAAAAATCATGCATTTTATTTTTGCGCTGATCTTTTTTGCGATTGGTCTGCCGGCCACGGTCGCCTCGCCGTTGACCGACATTGTGCAAGCGCTCGAGGTGGATTGGCCGAAAAACAAGACCATTCATTTTGTATGTCATGGGCACAGCGTGCCTGCCGGTTATTTCAAAACGCCGGTGGTTAATTCCGACCAATCTTATCCCGCTCTCTGGCAAACGGGCTTGCGGCAGCAGTTTCCTCACGCCGTGTTGAACGTCATTGTCACTGCGATTGGTGGGGAAGATTCCATCGCAGGTGCCGCTCGATTTGAGCGCGATGTGTTAGCGCTACGACCTGCCGTGGTGACGATTGACTACGCCCTGAACGATCGCGGGGCGGGCTTGGTGAAGGCCAAGGCCGCCTGGGTACAGATGATTGTGGCCGCTAAGGCGGCGGGGATTCGTGTTATTCTGCTAACGCCCACTCCCGATCAGCGGGTCAATATTGATGATCCGCAAAATTCATTGAATTTACATGCTGAGCAGGTGCGGGCGTTGGCGCAGGAGCACGGAGTCCTGCTGATTGATAGCTTCGCCCTCTTTAAAGCCCAATTAAAGGCAGGGGTGCCGTTGCCGGATCTGATGTCGCAGGTAAATCATCCCAATGGAGCTGGGCATGCGCTAATCGCGGAAGCCTTGCTTGGGCTATTCCAGAAATAATCACCCCTGAGCTAGGCTGCAAAGGGTGAAGCGGAAGAAAGGTGCCCGCCATCATGGGCAGCGCTGGGGCTTGTGAAAAAATGGTGCCAGGGGCGAGGATTGAACTCGCGACCAAAGGCTTATGAGTCCTCTGCTCTACCACTGAGCTACCCTGGCAAAAGGGAATACTATCAATGACTTGTGGATTTAAATAATTTTGTCTTCTACACCTGTTTTTTACGCTTCAGCTCAATTTAGAGCTAAAGAGAAAACATGCGCAGCGCGACAAAATGGGAAAGAACACAAGTCCAAGCACTGCTTCGCGATGGAAGCAGTGGTAGTTACTACGGAAGATGGAAACGAGGCGGCAAGCAAAAATGGAAGTCCTGAAAAATCTCTCACTTCTGCCCAGAGCGGAGCGGTTAAAGACCGTTCGCGAGCAGGTGGCCGTAGGATGGTAAATTTACATTGCCGCCGCTAACGACTACTCCAATGCGTTTGCCGCGCAAATCCAGCCCGCCATGAACGGCGCCAGCCAAGCCTAGGCAGCCGGTGGGCTCGATGACCAATTTCATGCGTTCGGCAAAAAACCTCATCGCTTCAACTAATTGGTCATCGGTCACTGTCAGAATATCATGTGCATCGCGGCAGATAATGGCGAAGGTCAGCTTACCGAGGGCCTGCGTTTGGGCGCCATCTGCGATTGTTTTTGGCGTATCGATACGCACAATAGATTTACCACGAAAAGATTGCTGCCCGTCATTGCCGCTGGTGGGCTCTACCCCAATCACCTGACATTGGGGGGCAAGTGCACGAGCGGCTAAAGCGCATCCGCTGAGTAGACCGCCGCCGCCGAGGCAAACAAACAGGTAATCAAGTCCGCCGATCTCCTCAAAGAGTTCCTTGGCTACGGTACCTTGGCCGGCGATCACGTCAGAATGATCATACGGTGGCACCAGCGTCATGCCTCGCTGCTCTGCAATTTCCCGCGTCAAAGCGTCTCGGTCTTGTTGGTAGCGATCGAACAAAATTACTTCACCGCCGTAGCCGCGCGTAGCATCGATCTTTGCTTGCGGGGCATCATTGGGCATCAAGATAACAGCTGGGATGTCCAAGAGTCGTGCAGACAAAGCAATCGCTTGGGCATGATTACCTGATGAAAAAGTTACAACGCCTCTTTGACGTTGGCGGGCATCAAAACGTGATAATGCGTTAAAGGCGCCGCGAAATTTAAAAGCTCCCATTCGCTGAAAATTTTCGCATTTAAAAAAAACTTCAGCCCCGAGGCGTTGATCGAGTGTAGTGCTGCGTAGGACTGGGGTATGGTGCGCGTGGCCGGCGAGGCGCTGTGCGGCCGCAGCAACATCGGTGAAAGTCGGCAGGATTAAATTATGGTATGGGTCAGACACAGCCTGCGTAAGGATGGTTTTGTCTGGAGAATAATTTCAACCGAACTGCGGTAACATAAGTAATAAAAAAACGCTGCTCAGTAACCAATAGCTACCGCGACATAAACTGCCACCAATGCCAGTACTGTTAATATAAGAAACAGCGGTAAGGAATAACGCAGCCATTTCCCGTACGATATGTCGGCTGTGGCTAGATAAGCCAGTAACATGCCCGACGTAGGCGCGAACATGTTGATCAGGCCGTTGCCCATCAAATAAGCCAGCACTGTCGTCTGGCCCGATATCCCCGCAACGTGTGCGACAGGGACCAAGATCGGCATACTAATCGCCGCTTTTGCTGATCCCGACGGAATGAGTAGGCCCAAAATCATTTCGATGAATACTAGTGCCATCGCAATCATCGCTCTCGGCAAGTGCGACGCCCACGTCGCTAGTTGGTTAACGATTGTGTCGAGAATTTGCCCATTCTGGAGTATTACCTCAACGCCCTTCGCCATGCCCACGAGGAAGCCTGCTAGCATCATCGAACGCATCCCATCGACCAAGCAATGTACGGCCCGACGCGGCGCGAGTCCACCTACCGCTGCAATTAACAGGGCCATTAAAAGATAGAACGCCGCAAATTCTGAATCGCGCCAGTCACGTTCGGCCGCGCAATAAACCAGCGTGACTACCGCCGTGCCGAGGATGGCAATAATCGCCGTGTGACGTCCGGATAACGGCGTTGCGTGAGGCTGCGTCACCAACACGGCCGGTTCTCGCGCCAACCGCATGACGTAGAAGATGCCGACGGCCATAAACACCACCCACAGCACCAGTCGAAACACAAAACCACTAAAAATCGGCAATCCTGCAATCGGCTGTGCCACCATAAGGATTACTGGATTTGCTACTGAAGCGATGTAGCCAATTTTTGCGGATACGGTAACAATCGCAAAGCCGAACATGGGCTGTAGTCCAAGACGTTTGGAGAGAGCCAAAAAAAGAGGAATGATGAGTAGGTATTCCGAAATTAATCCTAAAAATGTACTGCCTACGGAAATAGCGATCATGAGTAGGGTTGTCAGTAAACCCGTACTTCCGCCTGTGAAAGCAAGGAGGCGATCAATCGAGACCTCGAGTGTGCCCGTTGTGCGCAATACGCCAAACATGCCACCGAGTGCCGTGATCATGAAAATCAGGCTAGCTGCTTTCACCATGCCCGCGGGGATCGCGGTCAAAATCGCCGCCGGACTTGCTGGCTTTAATCCTGCACCCTCCACCACACGTGGCAGCAATGCTGACCGCGAAATATCTTTATTCACGGTGCTGTACGTCCCCGGCTTTACTAGGCCGTTGGACTCGCGGGCAAATTTGCCCGACGGCACCAGCCACGTCATCACTACGGCAATGGCCAACGCGGCGAACATCATTAACACTGGATCTAATTTCCAGTCGGTTTGCTTGGCGGTTTGGGGATTCATGGAGTCTGCAATGATTTTCAAGATCGGTGAGTAACGAGTGCCGTGAATATAGAAAAGTCAGGGAAGGAAGCAGATGGTTACAGACGCTTGAGGGATTTGCGCCCGTATTAAAATTAACGAGTGAGTAACGGCGCAATTATTGTTAAGCGGCGCTTAACGAGCGAGTGAACGCACAAAAATCTTGGGTTACGTCGGTGAGAACGTTGCGGAGAGCCTTAAAGCCCGGGCCGCGTGTACCATTTGCTTCGTTGAGGTATAAGGCGCGGTTTAGCTCGATTTGCACACTGTGGCGGCCGAGTGAAGGCTGGCCGAAAGTGCTAATGAGATCTCCGCCACGATAAGGATCATTTATTTGCACGCTTAGACCGGTGGCGCGAAATCGTGAGGCGAGCCAAGCTGTGATCATAGGCGCGGCGGTGGTGCCGAGACGGTCACTCACAACGACATCCGGGCGAGGCGTGCCGCAATCGATATTCATCTCATTCCCTCTAGATTTCATCGAGTGTAGATTGAGATGATAGGTAACCTTGTGCTGGCTGCTGAGGTGGGCCAAGGCATCGGCAAGGGCCTTGCGATAAGGCCGATAATATTGGCGAATGCGATGCTGTACGGCGCTGATGCTAAGTGGATTTGCTTCCATGGGTATACCAGGCAAGGCAAAGCGCCGAATGAGACCCATTCCTCGTTTACTATAATCCTCGGGCAGGATTAAATCGGGCCAAAGGCCGTCAATCATGTGTGGATCGATGTCAGTTTCTGCCCGATTCGGATCAATGTACGCACGTGGAAACATCGCCGCTAAGAGCGAGGCACCGCTAGCTGGGGCATCACTCCAGAGTTCATCTACAAAAAGATCGCATGACGTGAGGATAGCGCCGCGGGGCGCCGCGGGTTGAAAATCTATGGGCCAATCAAAACCGCTATGGGGTGAATCGAGGAGAACGGGAGCCGTTGTCTGGTCGGTCGACTGGTGAAAAAGAAATGACGGCTTAGTGGGAGTCATACTAAAAAAGGGTAACTCTATTTCGTGTGCACGAAGGCTGAGTTATACAGAGTGAAAATAAAAAAAGGATACTGCGTATCGTTGGAATTATTAAATTTATATAAACATCACGGATTTTTGTTGGCCTGTGATTCCTCGACAGAAATTGGCGCGGTGGTCTTTGTTTTGGGTTCAGGAAAAACTTCAACCGACAGCTGCTTGATGGTGCCTTGGAACGGGAACAAACGCGGATAAACGTCGACGGTGCTGCCGACATCCTCGCCGATGTCGAAAGTTTCGTACCAGGAAAAAATCGTAGGCGCAGTTTGTGGAATGTGTTTTTGGGCCACTATTTTTCCATTTATACTAAGCAGAGCGTTGCCTCCTTTGCCCCGACCTCCGCCATCATAATTGAAGCGCATGCTTACAGTGACGGGTCCAAAGGGAAGATTCTCAGCGGCGGCAATTCGCGTGTACTCATGGCCGACGAAATTATACGTGTAGTGTAGTTTTCCCGCTGCCACGAAAAGTGAATAGCCGCCCTGGCTGCCACCTGCGGCCACGATTACGCCATCCGATCCAGTTGGCGGGACCACAATGTCTGCAGTGATGAGGTGTGAGGTATTACGTACAGCCGGGGCTTGACCGTCATAAAGATGAAGACCGGAACCGAAATAAATTGAGCGATTGCGCGTAGCATTAATGTTGGTTCGTAGTGCTGGGTCGATACGTTCGTTGGATCGCGGGTCTAACGGCAGTACATTATAACGCCGTGCCTCTGATTCAAAAAGCTTCTGCATCAGGGCCAAGCGATTGGGTTGTTCGGCGGCGAGATCGTGGCTTTGCGAATAATCTGCGCTCAAATTGTAAAGTTCCCAAGGTTGTTGCTCGAAATCAAAATCGCCCTGTTTGATCCAAGGAACCCGACCGCTGCGCGCGCCGGCAATCCAGCCTTCATGATAAATTGAGCGATTGGCGAAGGTTTCATAATATTGAGTGGTATGACGCTCCGCGGCTGCATCGTCATCGAACGTGTAAAGCATACTAACGCCGTGGAGTGGTTGCTGAACGACGCCATTGACTTCAGCAGGAACGGGGAGGCCCGCGGCCTCGAGCAGGGTAGGGGCAAGATCGATTAAATGATGATATTGCTGGCGAATGCCGCCGGCTTTTTTGATGCGGTTGGGCCAGTAAATGACGAGTGGATCGCGGGTGCCGCCAAGGTGAGAAGCGAATTGTTTACCCCATTGAAACGGCGTGTTGCCGGCCCAAGCCCACCCAGTTGGATATTGCGGGCTCGAAGTGTCGGAGCCGATTTCGTCGAGGCGCTTAAGCACATTGGTGGTCGTTTCACGCACACCGTTGCCGGTGGCTTGGATACTGAATTTACCTTCCATGTCGCCCTCAAGGCTCGCGCCGTTGTCACCTGCGATGTAGATGATAATTGTATTGTCGAGCTGTCCGGTAGCGGCAATCGCATCGACGATCCGGCCTATCTCATGGTCGGTCTGGGCCATTAGTCCCGCAAACACTTCCATAAAGCGGGCGGCGATTTTTTTCTGATCAGGTGAAAGTGAATCCCAAGTCGGCAGTCCTTGGGGACGTGGCGTGAGTGCGGTCTCGGGCGGGATTACGCCCAATTCTTTTTGTCGTGCAAAAACGAGCTCGCGGTAGCGATCCCAGCCGAGATCAAACTTGCCTTTGAATTTTTCGATCCACGCCTTAGGTGCTTGGAGCGGAGCGTGCGTACCGCCGGGTGCGAAATAGGCAAAGAATGGCTGATTTGGCGCAATCGATTTTTGTTGGTTGATCCAAGAGATAGTTTTGTCCGCTAAATTTTCGGTGAGCGTATAATCGGATTCGCGGCCGACCGGAATATCCATCGTACGCAACTTAGTTCCTTCGTGGAGGATGGGGTGCCATTGATCGGTTTCTCCATGGAGAAAACCGTAGAAATAATCGAAGCCCTGGCCGGTAGGCCAGTGATCGAAGGGGCCATTCGGCCCGGTTTCCCACTCGGGAATCAAATGCCACTTGCCGAAGGCGGCCGTGGCGTAGCCGTTCAGTCGTAGCATTTCAGAAATAAAGGCTGCACTTTTTGGCATGGAGCCATCGTATCCCGGGAAACCGGTCGTATAACGTGTGACAATACCCATGCCTACGGCGTGACTGTTTCGTCCGGTCAGTAGTGCGGCGCGCGAGGGTGAGCAAAGCGAAGTGACGTGAAAACGGGTGTAGCGCAGTCCTCCACTGGCGAGGCGATCGAGGGTCGGGGTTGGGATAGGTGCGCCGAATGTGCCCGTATGGCCATAGCCGGCATCATCGAGGAGAATGAGCAAAATATTAGGAGAATCCGCGGGCGTCTTGATCGGGGGCTGAATCTGCGGTGTCGAGTTGCGGTAACTAGTCCCAATGGAGTTGGTGTAAGGTCCTGGTTGGATGGGAAGGGTCGTGCGATCGGGGGTGGCTGCGTTTAGCAGAATACTGCAGCAAGCCCCGGCGATGATGGTGCTCAGGCGCATAAAATAAAATCGAGATTCCATGAATGTCCTGGTGGATTAATTTAAGCGGGCGCAGGCCCGTTTATGAGTGTCAGTACAATTACTTCGAATCCTTGTTTTTTACGTAGCGATCAAACCATTCGATCATTTCCGCGCTAACGTGTAGAATGCTTTCCCGCGCGGAGTAGGCGTGATTTTCCCGAGGAAGAAGCACCAATTTTGAAACGGACCCCAAGCCACGCAAGGCATGAAACATCCGGTATGATTGGAAGGTCTTGCTGGCCTGGCTATCATCTTCTTCTCCGTGGATGAGTAGGAGTGGGGCTTTAATTTTATCGGCCTGAAAAAAAGGTGATACGGAAAGGAATAATTCAGGTGCCTCCCATACTGTTCCCGATTCCGCGTGAAAGCCCCAAGGATCCATGGTCCGATTGTGCGAGCCGCTACGCGCGATTCCGGCCGCGAACAGATCCGAATTGGCCAAGAGATTAGCACTCGAGAAACCCCCGTAACTATGCCCAGCAATGCCCACTCTTTTAGGGTCGGCGATCCCCATCTCATCAAGTTTTTTGATTGCGGCCTGGGCGCTGGCGACAAGTTGCTTTAAGTAAGTCTCATTTTGCTCTTTCCCTTTACCGACGATTGGCATTTCGGCCATAAATAGGACCGCATAGCCTTGTGTCGCAAATAAGCGGGCGGATGCCGCACCGCCTTCACCTCCGTTGTCACCAAGCACCCCCCCGCGTAGGCTGGTGAAGCTGTTGACGGCGAATCTCACTTGTCCCGCAATCCTGCGATCAACGTATTCTGTCGGATAAGACCAGATTACCAGCGGCAATCTTGTCCCGCGACGATAGGTACTCGGAAGGTAAAGCATTCCTGAAAGTGGCAAGCCATCATCGCGAGTGTAGGTGATAAGTTGCTTGGTAATCCCACGGAGTAGAGGATACGGGTGAGAGGAATTCACGAGGGGTTTAGTCTTTCGTGTCGTGAGGTCTAAAAGTTTGAATCCCCTCGGTGAGATTTGGGTTTCGTGGCTAATGACGATTTGGCTTCGTGAGGTTCCGGCAAAGGAGATAAAAGTCTCATAACTCCCCTCGCTTGATAGAAAAAGTCTACGCTTCTCGTTTGTTTCAAGATTGAGTTCGTCGAGAAAGGGGTTGTCACCTTGTGGTGTGCCGCCATCACCGGCTAGATATAACCACGATCCGGATTGCACGGCGACCCGTTCGCCTTTCGGTGTCCATCGCTCTACAATGCTGCCGGGGTGAGCGTCACGGTCTTCGTCCGCGTATTGGTAAAGCAGGCGTGCTGGTTGCTCCGGCTTGGCGATATTCAATACGGAAGTCTTGGAGATTTTCCATTGCCGCTTACCGGTTACTTCAGTGATGAGGGCGCAATCTTCCTGATCTAACCAGGTGAGGTGATCAAAGCCTAGGCTACTTCTTGCGATAACCGCATCATTGCCAGTGAAGGGTGCGCTCAACCTCATCAGTTGATTCTTGTCTGACGTGTTGGCGGTTTTTCTATCGGCATTTCCGGATTCAATCCACACCAGCGTTGCTGATTTGTGGGCCTGCCATTCTAGGTTAGTTAAATTCCGGCGCTTCTTTCCTGGGGTCACCTCGTCGGTCGAAGGCAGATCAGCAAGAATTTTAATAAGTTCCCCGTGACGGTTCCATATTTCGACAGAGCTACCAAATTCACGATAGCGGACCCAAAAAGAGTAGGGGCGCTTGACGCGTTGAATAAGTATGTAGTTACCGTCGGGTGAAATCTCAGGGGCAGCGCTATAAATTCCTGGCCGGCCTATGCGTTTCTGCTCGCCCGTGATAACATTTATTTCGACCAGCTGCGACGTGCAGTAATAGTCGAAAAGTTCGTGATCAAATGATGTTTTGGACAAGTCCTCCCAATTTCTTTCTTGAGAGAAATTGTTCGCCGTAAACATTTCGGTCGGTCCGACTGGTATCAGAGCCGCCGTAGGCGGATTACCTCGGCCAGGCAGTGTTCGAAATGCCAGAATATGCTGATTATCTGGGGCCCAGCGAAGATTGAGCGGAGAACGGGCTCTATTTATTTGCCGATAGCCTAGGATCAGCGTGGCATTAATTATTGGTCCCGTCATATCTTTAGCTATGCCGGTTTTGCTGTCGACGACCCATAACTCCACTCCGGTATCTGTATAAAACGGTAGGGCGACAAATTGAGAGTTGTTAGACCAGATTGGTACTCCGAGCTTAGCCGCGGAGGGGAGCTGGATTGGCCGTCTCGATCCGTCTACTAGGCCCAGCAAAAAAGGCGCAGCAAAAAAACGAGATTGAACCTGGCTGTTGCTGCGCGGATCAACTCGCAAGCCTGCAAACTTAATAAAAGGACGGGCCAGCTCTTCGATAGAGCGGATATCATTATCTTGGGCGATCAGCAGCCATTGATGATCAGGACTTGGAAACTCGACGGGTGGACGAGGCGCATCGATCACATCAATCACCGCTTGTGGGGGGGATTTGTAAGGAATGCTCTGGGCGAAGACAGTAGCAATTAATACTAAATAAAAAAAGGTAATCTTCATAAGTTTGATTAACCAAAATCGAGCGGCAGCTCAATTAGCCTTCGGCCTGCACCAAGCTATTATAAAGACTAAAATTTATGAAAGTTTACCCCGAACGCCAAAAATAGACTTTGGGGTAAACGATTATATTTACGAAAAGGAATGCGGCGGTAATAACTGCCGCATTCCGTTTTTTAACCTGAGCGATAAAGCTTTTTAGAAGGTCTTCTTCAGCTTAATCGAAACAAAGCGCCCCATGCCCCAGGCGCCGTAGCTACCGACATCAAATCCAGCATAAGGT
>Ga0214919_10002806_pt1 | contig 26959 bp, 33 predicted proteins | sample LL1503_MetaG_FD_177994 | JGI IMG/M metagenome (GOLD analysis project Ga0214919, IMG submission 177994) | Freshwater microbial communities from Lake Lanier, Atlanta, Georgia, United States - LL-1503 | ecosystem: Environmental > Aquatic > Freshwater > Lake | place: USA: Georgia | collected...
GTATCACTTGGGTTGATATTGTGTTATTGGGCCCCTTATTCCGAAAGACCTGGCTTGCTCAAACTTGCCCAGTTGGATGGTAATTAACCACACATTCATTAAAAATTAGACTTATTGATGTAATTTCAATGTAGGTTGTTAATATAATGAAGCTATTGGAATTAATTTTTTTGACAGTCCAATAGGCATCTAATTGTTGCAAAGGAGATCAAATCGTGCCCTTTCAGTTGAATAAATCAGTGTTGTTGGCATTGCTGTTGTGCGCCCTGTTTCCGGTGGTTTACGGGCAAACAAAAGACAGCGGGAGCTTGGGGTTCACTGGAAACCTGTCCACCACCACCTGCGTGCTCAACATCGCTGACAGCACAGGCAACGCACCTGTGAGCAGCACTCGCGCTTTGGTGCTGGGCAGTTATGTCAGCAAGTCGGCCATAGTGGGCGGATCGGCCATAGGTCTGGGCAAATACGTGGTGATGACCTTGACCAGTCCCGATTCGACGCCCTGTCCAGTTACTTCTTGGAACATTTCTATGAACTTAACCCAAGACCAAATTTTTGCATTCAATGTGACAAGTAACGCCATAAAAAATAGCACGGCCATTGCCGATGGTGGTACTGACGCGGCGGTTGCGGTGTGGGGGGGTACTTTTTCAAGCCTCAATCGCTTGTTATTACAAACTGGTGGTCAGGCATTGTCTTCACAATCGGTGTCGCCCAGTACATCCATCTTATTTTGGGCCATCATGGTGGCCGGAACCACTTCAGTGAATATTCCAACGCCGGGAAAATACTACGCCACCGTGCCTTTGTCTGTGACTTACAACTGAAATATTTGTTGGGGCGAAGATGGTTGGGAGCTCCTCAACCCCTTATCACCATCCCCTTTTTGCATACGCCAAAGGCCTGCATGCTGGCAGCCCTTAACATCTCCCCCCATGAGTTGGCTAGACACAATCAAATGGGACGCGCAAGGCTTGGTGCCCGTTATCGCGCAAGAGCAAAGCAGCAAAGACGTGCTGATGTTTGCCTGGATGAACCGCGAAGCCCTGCAAAAAACCGCCGAACTCGGCCGCGCCGTGTATTTCAGCCGCTCGCGGGGCAAGCTGTGGTTCAAGGGGGAGGAGTCTGGTCATGTGCAAACTGTGCATGACATCCGCCTCGATTGCGACAACGATGTGATTTTGTTGACCGTCACCCAAGGCGGTCACGCCCCCAGCATTGCTTGCCACACGGGCCGACACAGCTGCTTTTACCAACGCTGGCAAACCAGCCCCGACGGCGGCCAGTGGCTGAGCGTCGAGCCGGTGTTGCAAGACCCCGCCACCATTTACAAGGCCAAACCATGAGCTCCAACGACACCTTGGCCCGCTTGGCCGCTGTGATTGAAAGCCGCAAAGCGGCCAACGGCGGCAACCCCGAAACCAGCTATGTGGCGCGTTTGCTGCACAAGGGTCCGGACGCGTTTTTGAAGAAAATTGGCGAAGAAGCCACCGAGGTGGTGATGGCCGCCAAAGACGTGGACCATGGCGGCGACCCACACAAACTGGTGGGTGAGATGGCCGACCTGTGGTTTCACACCCTGGTGGCGCTGGCGCATTACAACTTGAGCCCCGAGGACGTGCTGCAAGAGCTTTCGCATCGAGAAGGCTTGAGCGGTTTGGAAGAAAAAGCCCTGCGCAAAGCGCAGGCCCGCGAGGCGGGCACCGAATAATTACCCAGAGAACAAAGCATGCACACCGACCCCAACTGCATCTTTTGCAAAATCGTTGCCGGCCAGATACCGAGCAAAAAAGTCTATGAAGACGAAGAGGTTTTTGCCTTCCACGACATCAACCCGTGGGCGCCGGTGCATTTTTTGATCATCCCCAAAGCCCACATCCCTTCCATTGCCCAGGTGCAAGTCGAACACCAAGCCCTGTTGGGGCGCATTTTGTTGCTGGCCCCCCGATTGGCCTTGGAACAAGGGGCGCGTCCTTACCCTGAGGGGGGTTTTCGCATCGTCACCAACACCGGGGCCGAAGGTGGGCAAGAGGTCCATCACATGCACTTTCATGTGATGGGTGGCCCGCGCCCTTGGTTACGGGGGTAAGCCCTTGGGGTGAGGGTGGTGTCTCTGGCCCACTAGAATCGCCGAATTGTTGAGGAGATATCCATGGGATCGTTTTCCGTTTGGCACTGGTTGATCGTGTTGTTGATCGTGGTGCTGGTGTTTGGCACCAAAAAGCTTAAAAACATTGGCTCAGACCTGGGCGGTGCGGTCAAAGGCTTTAAAGATGGCATGAAAGACGGCCAACCCGGCGCCGCGCCCGCTGACGACAAAACCGCAGCCCCGGCGGCCCAAGTGGCTGCTGCCAACCCGGCCACAGACAAAAATACCATTGACGTCGAAGCCCGGCCCAAGCACTGATCGAATGCCGTGATCGACCTGGGCGTCTCCAAAATCGCGCTGATCGGCGCCGTGGCATTGATCGTCATTGGCCCCGAAAAACTGCCCAAGGTGGCCCGCACTTTGGGCGCGTTGGTGGGCAAAGCCCAGCGCTATGTGGCCGATGTGAAGGCCGAAGTCAATCGCTCGATGGACCTGGAAGAGCTTAAAAAGATGAAGGAAACCGTCGAGTCGGCAGCCCGTGACGTGGAAACCCAGGTCCACACCGCCAGCGCCGATTTCGAAAAAGACTGGCAATCGGCCACCGCTGGCTTGGACACCATCTCTTACACCCCCGAGGTGGTTTACCCCGAATACGCCCACCCCAAGAAAAAGTGGCGCATCAAGCAAGGGGCTGCACCCCAGTGGTACAAGGCCCGTCACGGTATCCGCACCAAGGCTTTGTCGGGCGCAGCACGGGTGGCGCGGTTCAGACCGCAGCGCTTAGGCTAGAGGCCCGCCATGTCAGACCCAACCACCAAACCGGAAGACGAGCTGGCCGGCTCAGAGCAGCCTTTTGTGCAGCACCTCATAGAGTTGCGCGACCGTTTGATCAAGGCCGTCATTGCCATCGCGGTGATGGCCATTGCTTTGTCCATTTATCCTGGTCCTGGCCCCTTGTATGACATCTTGGCCGCCCCGCTGGTGGCCCAGTTGCCGGCGGGCGCCACCATGATCGCCACGTCGGTGATCTCGCCTTTTTTGGTGCCACTCAAAATTTTGCTGATGGCCGCGTTTTTGTTGGCCCTGCCGGTGGTGCTGTACCAGATGTGGGCGTTTGTGGCGCCAGGCTTGTATTCGCACGAGAAAAAGTTGGTTTTGCCGCTGGTCGTGTCGAGCACCTTGCTGTTCTTTTTGGGCGTGGCGTTTTGTTACTTCTTTGTGTTTGGCCAGGTGTTTGCCTTCATCCAAAGTTTTGCCCCCAAAAGCATCACGGCGGCACCAGATATTGAGGCCTATCTCAGCTTTGTGCTGACCATGTTTTTGGCTTTTGGCATGGCGTTTGAGGTGCCCATCGTCGTCATTGTGCTGGCGCGCATGAACGTGGTGTCGATTGAAAAGCTCAAAGCTTTTCGCTCTTATTTTGTGGTGCTCGCTTTTGTCATTGCGGCCATCGTGACCCCGCCCGATGTGGTGTCGCAACTGGCCTTGGCCATTCCCATGTGCCTGTTGTATGAAGTGGGCATTTGGGCGGCAAAGTTGTTCATTCGCCACACCCAGGCCCCTGACGCCGAGAAGCCGCCAGCGGCTTGACACACCATGAAGCGCTATTGGCTCATCTTCTCTCAGGTGGTCACGGTGTTGTTGGCCATTTGGTTTGTGTTGGTCACGCTCAAACCCCAGTGGGTGGGAACGGGTGGCAATTGGTCAGGCGCAGTGCATTTGCTGCAAGCGCCTGCGGGTGCACCGGGAGCGGTGGCAGTGGGCAGTTTGAGCCCGGCTGCGCGCCAAGCCGCGCCTGCGGTGGTCAGCATCAGCACCACAAGAGCCGCCGGACCCAACCCCCATGCCAAAGACCCATGGTTTAAGTTTTTTTACGGCGACCAAGAAGAAGCACCGCAAGGCGGCATGGGCAGCGGGGTCATCGTCAGCCCTGAAGGCTATGTACTGACCAACAACCACGTGGTTGAAGGGGCAGATGAAATTGAAATCGTTTTGCACGATGGCCGCCGCACCCAGGCCCAAGTGATTGGCACCGACCCCGATACCGATTTGGCGGTGCTCAAAATCAAGCTCGATCGTTTGCCCGTCATCGTCTGGGGCAACTCCGATGAACTGCAAGTGGGCGACCGCTTGCTGGCCATTGGCAACCCTTTTGGGGTGGGCCAAACCGTGACCAGCGGCATCGTGTCTGCTTTGGGGCGCAGCCGTTTGGGCATCAATACGTTTGAAAACTTCATCCAAACCGATGCCGCCATCAACCCGGGCAACTCGGGTGGGGCATTGGTGGACATTCAAGGCCATTTGATGGGCATCAACACCGCCATTTATTCGCGCTCGGGCGGCAACATGGGCATTGGTTTTGCCATTCCCGTCTCCACCGCCCGCCAAGTGCTGGAAGGCATCGTCAAAGACGGTGTGGTGGTGCGGGGTTGGGTGGGTGTGGAGCCCAACGATTTGTCGCCAGAGCTGGCCGAAACTTTTGGCATTGCCCGCCAACAAGGGGTGGTGGTCACGGGGGTGCTGCAAAGCGGCCCGGCCGCCACGGCGGGTGTTCGCCCCGGGGACGTGCTGCTTGGGGTGAATGGCAAAACAGTCGACAACGTGGACCAGTTGCTCGCCGCCATTGCGGCCCTCAAGCCTGGCGTGGCAGCCACATTGTCCGTGGAGCGCAAGGGCAACCCCATGTCGATGTCGGTCACACCGGCCCAGCGGCCCAAGCAAAAACCGGTGGCGCGATGAGTGTGCACCGCGATCAACTGTTGGCAGCCTGCCAAAGCCTGCTCACACCGGAGCGCTTCAAAGATTACGGGCCCAATGGCTTGCAAGTCGAGGGCAAGGCACAGGTTAAAAAGCTGGTGTCTGGCGTGACCGCATCCAAGGCCTTGATCGAGGCGGCGATCGATGCCCAAGCCGATGCCATCTTGGTCCACCACGGTCTTTTTTGGCGCGGGCAAGAGGGCACGGTCACCGGTTGGATGAAGCAGCGTTTGCGCTTGTTGCTGGCCCATGACATCAGTTTATTGGCCTATCACTTGCCGCTGGACGCACACCCCGAGTGGGGCAACAACGCGCAATTGGGTCAGCGTTTGGGTTGGCGCACCGACAGCCATTTTGGCGAGCAGTTGCTCGGCTGTTTGGGCCAATCGATGGAACTAACCGGTTGGTCCAGCGCGCAAGCTTTTGCGACCCATTTGGAGCATGGCTTGGGCCGTGCACCGGTGTGGGTGGGGCCCACCGATGGCGCTCGACCGATTCATCGCGTGGCCTGGTGCAGTGGGGGCGCGCAGTCTTACTTTGAAGCCGCCATTGCGGCGGGGGCCGATGCTTTTGTGACCGGGGAAATCTCCGAGCCCCAGGCCCACTTGGCGCGCGAAACCGGGGTGGCCTTTTTTGCCTGCGGCCACCATGCCACCGAGCGTTATGGTGCGCCCGCTGTGGCCCAACAAGTGGCTGCGCAGTTGGGCTTGGCCCATGCATTCATCGACATTGACAACCCGGCCTGAGAGGAAGCGCCGTGCCTGACCTGAGGCCTGTGGCCATCACCTTGGGAGATGCGGCTGGCATTGGCCCGGAGATCATTGCCAAAGCATTTGCCTGCCACCCCCAGGCCACCCAAGGTTGTGTGGTGTTTGGTGATGCGCGTGTCATGGCCCAAGCGGTGCAAGCTTTGCCCCAGGCTGCGTCCCTCACGTTCACAGTGATCAACGATTTGGCACATGCGCTGCATGCGCCTTCGGGGGTGATTCCTTTGTGGCAAGTCGGTAAGTTGGACGTGCTGCCCCCTTTGGGACAGGTCAGCGCGGCCAGCGGTCGATTGGCTGCCGACTGTGTGCGCACCGCCGCCCAAGCGGCTTTGCGAGGGCAGGTTCAGGCCGTGGTCACGGCGCCTTTGAACAAAACGGCCTTGGCCGCGGGGGGGGAAGATTTTCCCGGCCACACCGAGCTGCTTCAGGACTTGGCCGCCACACACTTGGGCGTGCCTGTGGACCAGTTGCCCGTGCGCATGATGCTGGCCAACCAGGAGTTGCGCACCGTGTTGGTGAGCATCCACGTGTCTTTGCGCCAAGCCATCGAGGCGGTCACCTTGGAGAACGTGCTGCAAACCTTGCGCATTGCCCATGCCAGTTTGCGCAACCCCCATGGGGGTTCCCCAAAATTAGCCGTGGCCGGTCTCAACCCGCACGCCGGGGAGGGCGGGATGATGGGGCGCGAGGAAATCGACATCCTCGCACCAGCGATTGCGCAGGCCTGCGCGATGGGAATAGATGTCAGTGGGCCATACCCGCCCGACACGGTTTTCATGCGCGCGCGCGCCAGCCATGGGCAAGCCGATGCGATTGACGCAGTGGTCGCGATGTACCACGACCAGGGCTTGATTCCGGTCAAATACCTGGGGCTGTCGCAGGGCGTGAATGTCACCTTGGGCTTGCCTTTTGTGCGCACCAGCCCCGACCATGGCACGGCCTATGACATTGCCGGTCTGGGGGTGGCCGATCCGGCCAGCTTACTGGCCGCGTTGCACATGGCCAGGGGTTTGGCGGTCAAAACCAATTGAAGCTCAGCGACCGTTTTGCAAGTTGTCTCGAATCTGGCGCAACAGCAGCACTTCTTCGGGCGGGCTTTCTGGGACGATCGGGGGGGCTGTCGATCCCGCTTGTTCCCCTTTGAGCCGGTTGATTTGGCGAATCAACATGAAAATGATGAACGCCAACAACACAAAATTGACCGCCACCGTCAGAAAGCTGCCGTAGGCCAACACCGGCACCCCGGCTTTGCGCAGGGCATCCAAACCCGGTCCGGTGCCAGCGGGGACTGCGGCCAAAGTGATGAACAGGTTGGAAAAATCGAGTCGGCCAATCAATGCAGACACCACGGGCATGATGACGTCACCCACCAAGGAGTCGACAATCTTGCCAAAGGCACCACCAATGATGACGCCCACAGCCAAATCGATCACATTGCCCTTGACAGCAAAGGCCTTGAATTCTTGCAGCATGCCCGCTCCTTTGTGAGTTATTTGGTATTCAATGATAAGCCGCTTGAGCAGGCCTGTGATGCAGGCTGACAGGGCAGCGTCAGTTCAGCTGCTTGCGCCTCAGTTACAATCTTCGGTTGACCCAACTAGCGACCTAAGTTCGAGGATTTTCATGAGTGACACCCGTTTGGACACCAGCAAGCGCACCTGGCTCATCGCCTCTGGGTGCGCTGGTGCAGTCGGCGGCATCGCCACGGCCGTTCCGTTTGTCAGCACTTTTCAGCCCTCCGAAAAAGCCAAGGCGGCCGGCGCAGCGGTGGAAGTGGACATCAGTGCCATCAAGCCGGGCGAAAAGCTCACGGTGGAGTGGCGTGGCAAGCCAGTTTGGATCGTGCGCCGCACCACCGAACAACTCGAGTCCCTCAAAAAGACCGAGGCCCTATTGGCCGACCCCAAGTCACTGCGCAACCCCGACGACCTCACCCCCGCGTATGCGCGCAACGAGGCGCGATCGATCAAACCAGAATTTTTTGTGGGCGTGGGCATTTGCTCCCACTTGGGTTGTTCCCCCTCGGACAAGTTTCAAACCGGTGCCCAGCCATCTTTGCCAGACGACTGGGCAGGTGGTTTTTTGTGCCCCTGCCACGGTTCGACCTTTGACATGGCCGGTCGGGTGTTCAAAAACAAGCCAGCGCCAGACAACTTAGAGGTGCCACCGCACATGTACCTGTCTGACACGCTGTTGGTCATTGGCGAAGACAAAAAGGCCTGACAGGAATCAACATGGCTGAATTCAAAGAAATCTCCCCCAACGCCAGCATGGGCGACAAGTTGCTCAACTGGGTCGACAACCGCTTTCCTGCAACCAAGCTGTACAAAGAGCATTTGAGCGAGTATTACGCGCCCAAAAACTTCAATTTTTGGTACTTCTTTGGCTCCTTGGCCTTGTTGGTGCTGGTCATCCAAATCGTGACCGGTATCTTCTTGGTCATGCATTACAAGCCCGATGCGGCACAGGCGTTTGCCTCGGTCGAGTACATCATGCGCGATGTGCCATGGGGTTGGCTGATTCGCTACATGCACTCCACCGGCGCCTCGGCCTTCTTTATCGTGGTTTATTTGCACATGTTCCGTGGCTTGATCTATGGCTCTTACCGCAAACCGCGCGAACTGGTGTGGTTGTTTGGTTGCGCCATTTTCTTGTGCCTGATGGCCGAGGCTTTTATGGGCTATTTGCTGCCTTGGGGCCAAATGTCTTATTGGGGTGCCCAGGTGATCGTGAACCTGTTCGCCGCTGTGCCCGTGATTGGCCCCGATTTGGCCTTGCTCATTCGTGGCGACTATGTGGTGAGCGACGCAACCCTTAACCGATTCTTCAGCTTCCACGTCATTGCGGTGCCTTTGGTGCTGCTCGGCTTGGTGGCGGCGCACATCATTGCGCTGCACGAAGTGGGCTCGAACAACCCTGATGGGGTTGAAATCAAAAAGTACAAAGACGCCCAGGGCAAGCCCTTGGACGGCATTCCATTCCACCCCTATTACACGGTGCACGACATCATGGGTGTCAGCGGGTTCTTGGTGGTGTTCACCGCCATCATCTTTTTTGCGCCTGAATTGGGCGGCTACTTTTTGGAGTACAACAACTTCATCCCAGCCGACCCCCTCAAGACCCCTTTGCACATTGCGCCCGTCTGGTATTTCACGCCTTACTACTCGATGCTGCGCGCCATCACCTCTGAGATGATGTATGCGCTGGTTGTGTGTGTGTTGGGTGCAGCCTACCTGGGGGCAACACGCACCGCACTGCCCAGTTACCTCAAGGGCACCATCGTGGCCGCTGCGGTCATCGCGGTGGGCTTGATGCTCAAAATTGACGCCAAGTTTTGGGGTGTGTTGGTCATGGGTGGCGCGGTCATCATTTTGTTTTTCTTGCCGTGGTTGGACAACTGCGCGGTCAAATCCATCCGTTACCGCCCCGACTGGCACAAATACCTGTACGCCATTTTTGTCATCAACTTTGTGATACTGGCCTACTTGGGCGTGCAGCCGCCGTCCCCGATTGGTGAGCGTGTCTCGCAAGTGGGCACCTTGTATTACTTTGGCTTTTTCCTCCTGATGCCGTGGTGGAGCCGCTTGGGTGACACCAAGCCTGTGCCAGATCGCGTGACATTCACCCCTCACTGAGTGCGCAGGAATCACACCATGAAAAAAATCCTCATCTCTTTGCTGGTTTCACTTGGTTGCGTTTCAGCTGCTTGGTCGTCTGGCGGCGACAGCATTGCTTGGGACAAAGCGCCCAACAAAACCAATGATCTGGGTGCCTTGCAAAACGGTGCCAAGTTGTTTGTGAACTACTGCCTGAGTTGCCACTCGGCTGCTTTCATGCGCTTTAACCGCTTGACTGACATTGGTTTGACCGAACAACAAATCAAGGACAACTTGCTGTTCACCACCGACAAGGTGGGTGACACCATGAAGGCCAACATCGATGCGCGCCAAGCCAAAGAGTGGTTTGGCGGTTTGCCACCCGACCTCACATTGGTGGCGCGCTCTCGCTCAGGCGGGGGTGGCACGGGGGCAGATTACCTCTACACCTATTTGCGCACCTACTACCGCGACGAGACCAAGGCCACGGGTTGGAACAACTTGGCGTTCCCCAGCGTGGGCATGCCCCATGTGTTGTGGGAGTTGCAAGGCGAGCGCCGCCCGGTGTATGACGTGATGCAGCAGCACGGACACGAGGTTCAGGTTTTCAAAGGCTGGGAGCAGGTCAAGCCTGGCACCATGACCCCTTTGCAATACGACCAAGCGGTGGGTGACTTGGTCAGCTACTTGCAATGGATGGCCGAGCCGGTTCAAAATTCCCGTGTGCGCATTGGCGTTTGGGTATTGATATTTTTGTTGGGCTTCATGGTGATTGCTTGGAGGCTTAACGCGTCTTACTGGAAAGACATCAAATAATTTTTCCCAACCCAGGCCACTCGGCTGGGGTTGGATTTGGGAATGTGGGGGGTGACCCCCCATTCTTTTTGAATTTCAGGAGCCTTCATCATGATGGTGCTTTATTCCGGTACTACTTGCCCCTTTTCACATCGCTGCCGATTTGTTTTGTTCGAAAAAGGGATGGATTTCGAAATCCGCGACGTTGACCTTTACAACAAGCCAGAGGACATCAACGTCATGAACCCGTACGGCCAGGTACCCATCCTGGTCGAGCGTGATTTGATTTTGTATGAGTCCAACATCATCAACGAGTACATCGACGAGCGCTTTCCTCACCCCCAGCTGATGCCCGGGGACCCTGTCGACCGTGCTCGCGTCCGCCTGTTCTTGTTGAACTTCGAAAAGGAATTGTTTGTGCACGTCAGTACCTTGGAGTCACGCACCTCCAAGGCCAACGAAAAGGCCTTGGAAAAGGCCCGCTCACACATCCGTGATCGTTTGACGCAACTGGCCCCTGTGTTTTTGAAAAACAAATACATGCTGGGTGACAATTTCTCCATGCTCGATGTGGCCATCGCACCATTGTTGTGGCGCCTGGATCACTTTGGCATCGACTTGTCCAAAAACGCAGCCCCTTTGCTCAAGTACGCAGAACGCATCTTTTCTCGGCCGGCTTATATAGAAGCGCTGACGCCGTCTGAAAAAGTCATGCGCAAGTGATCTGCTCGGGTCGGTTTGAACCATGCTCAACGTAGCGGATTCGAATTCAACGCGGCCGTACATGATCCGCGCCCTCTATGAGTGGTGTATGGACAACGGTTTCACGCCTTATGTGGCCGTGCACGTGGACGAGACCGTTCAAGTGCCTCAAGAGTATGTGAAAAATGGCGAGATCGTCCTCAACATCAGCTATGACGCCACCAGTGGTCTGAAGTTGGGCAATGACTTCATTGAGTTCAAGGCGCGCTTTTCTGGAACTGCCCGTGGCATCATGGTGCCGGTCAGTCGTGTGTTGGCCATTTACGCCCGTGAAAACGGACAAGGCATGGCCTTTCCCCTCCAGTTGCAAAGCCCAGATGCCGATGCAGACACAGAAGAGGGCATGGCACCCAACGCCAGCCCCGCAACACCACCTGTCAAGGCCACGCGCAACCTCAACTTGACTTTGTCTGGCGAAGGCCCGGCACCCAACCCACCACCCAAGGGTGGCGGCAAACGCCCACAATTGAAGCGCGTGAAGTAAAATTTAACAGCGCCGATTTAGCTCAGTTGGTAGAGCAACCGCCTTGTAAGCGGTAGGTCATCAGTTCGAATCCGATAATCGGCACCATTTCCCAAGCCAGCACCTTCCAAAGAGGGCTGGCTTTTTTAACGCGCCAAGATCTTCAGGCGCAATTGCTGCACATTCCAGCCACGGGTTCTCAGGTGAGCGAGCAAAGCTGGCTCCATTTGGCGCAATTTGGCGCTGGCCGCGTTGCTGGGCACCAGCAGGCACCAGGTTTGTCCGTCAATCGGGCCTGCTTTGAGGCCTTCACGCAGGCCCGGCGGCAAAAGTGGGGCGATGGCAGCCAGGCGCTGCAAAGATTCTTGACCCAAAGCACCCAAGCGCGCCAGCCCGGGTTCCAAACGGGCCGCTTGCTCGGCTGTAACGGTGGGTGGGCGCTTTTGCATGCGGCCATTATCCGACGAGGCCGCGCTAAAATGCCCGGCTACTTCAAAGGAACCCTTCACCCCTTTGGACGCTTGTGTCCAAGGGTTTGATGCACCATCCATGGCCTTTAAATTTTTGACCTTGATCTTCGGCAGTCGCAATGAGAGGCTGCTCAAACAATATGGCAAGACCGTGGCACGCATCAATGCCTTGGAGTCGGGTCTGGAGCAGCTCAGCGACGAAGCACTCAGAGCCAAAACGGAAAGCTTTAAGCAGCAAGTGGCACAAGGTGCAGCTGTGGATGACTTGCTGCCAGAGGCGTTTGCGGTGGTGCGCGAAGGCTCCAAGCGCAGCATGAAGATGCGCCACTTTGACATTCAACTCAGCGGCGGCATGGCCCTGCACCAAGGCAAAGTCGCCGAGATGCGCACGGGTGAGGGCAAAACACTCACCGCCACCTTGGCGGTGTATCTCAATGCGCTGTCGGGGCGCGGTGTTCACGTGGTCACCGTCAATGACTACTTGGCACAGCGCGACGCCCAATGGATGGGCCGCTTGTATAACTTCTTGGGGCTGACTGTGGGGGTCAACCTGCCCCAAATGTCGCGCGAAGAAAAGCAATCGGCTTATCGCTGCGACATCACCTACGGCACGAACAACGAGTTTGGCTTTGACTATTTGCGCGACAACATGGTCTACGAGCCCGCTGACCGGGTGCAGCGCAAGTTGCATTACGCCATTGTCGACGAGGTTGATTCCATATTGATTGACGAAGCGCGCACACCGCTGATCATCAGTGGTCAGGCCGAAGATCACACCGATCGCTATGTCGCCATGAACCGCTTGGTGCCCAAACTGCAGCGCCAAGAGGGCGAGGAAGACTTGCGCACGGGCGAGGGCGTGACCAAGCCCGGGGACTTCACGGTCGATGAGAAATCCCACCAAGTGTTTCTCACCGAGCAAGGGCACGAGAACGCAGAGCGTTTGCTGGTCGAAATGGGGATGTTGCCCGAGGGTGCGTCGTTGTACGACCCCGCCAACATCAGCTTGATGCACCACTTGACCGCATCTTTGCGGGCCCATCACCTCTACCACCGTGATCAGCACTATGTGAACCAAAACGGTGAGATTGTCATCGTCGACGAATTCACGGGCCGCTTGATGTCGGGCAGGCGCTGGAGCGATGGGCTGCACCAAGCGGTAGAGGCCAAAGAGGGCGTCCACATCCAGGCTGAAAACCAAACCCTGGCGTCCATCACCTTCCAAAACTATTTCCGTTTGTATCAAAAACTCTCCGGGATGACCGGAACGGCTGACACAGAGGCCTATGAGTTCCAAGAAATTTACGGTTTGGAGACGGTGGTCATTCCACCCAACCGCATCAGCCGTCGTGAAGATCAGCTCGATCGGGTTTACAAAACGACGCAAGAAAAATACAAAGCCGCGATCGATGACATCCGCGATTGCCATGAGCGTGGCCAACCGGTTTTGGTGGGCACCAGCTCGATTGAAAATTCTGAAATCATTTCTGCATTGCTGACCCAGGCCAAGTTGCCCCACCAGGTGCTCAACGCCAAACAGCACGAACGTGAAGCCGAAATCGTGGCCCAAGCGGGGCACAGCACCATGATCACCATTGCCACCAATATGGCAGGCCGTGGCACCGACATTGTGCTGGGTGGCAACCTCGAAAAAATGATCTCTGCGATGCAGGCTGACGCCAGCATCGCACCCGAGCAGCATGCGCATCGCGAGCAAGAATTGCGGGCACAGTGGCAAACCGATCACGACAAAGTGGTGGCCCTGGGCGGCTTGCGCATCATTGCCACCGAGCGCCACGAGTCGCGCCGCATCGATAACCAATTGCGCGGTCGCTCGGGACGCCAAGGCGACCCTGGGTCATCGCGTTTTTACCTGAGTTTGGATGACCCGTTGATGCGCATCTTCGCGGGTGACCGTGTCAAGTCCATCATGGATCGCTTGAAAATGCCCGAGGGCGAGGCGATCGAAGCGGGCATCGTCACGCGCAGCATCGAGAGCGCACAACGCAAAGTAGAAGCCCGTAACTTTGATGTGCGCAAGCAATTGCTCGAATACGATGACGTCTCCAACGACCAGCGCAAGGTGATTTATCAGCAGCGCAACGACATCTTGGACGCCAGTGATTTGAGTGCCCAAATCACAAGTTTGCGCGAAGGTTGCTTCACTGACTTGGTGCGCCAATACGTGCCGTTCGAATCGGTCGAAGAGCAATGGGACATCCCGTCCTTGGAGCGCGCATTGGCCATGGAGTGGCAAATCCATTTGGGCTTGCAAACTTGGATCGAAGCAGCCACGTCGGTGTCAGACGAGGACGTGGTTGAGAAAGTGGTTGCCGCCGCCCATGCCGCCTTTGCCGAGAAAGTGGCCCAAGTGGGGGCCGATCAACTCACCCCCTTCATGCGGGTGGTGTTGCTTCAAAGCATTGACAACCATTGGCGCGAACACCTCTCGTCGTTGGACTATTTGCGCCAAGGCATTCATTTGCGGGGCTACGCCCAAAAGCAGCCCAAGCAAGAGTACAAGCGCGAAGCGTTTGAATTGTTTGGCCAATTGTTAGACCTGGTTAAAAACGAGGTCACACGTGTTTTGATGACCATGCAAGTGCAGTCACAACAGCAAATTGATGAAGCTGCCCAGGCACTGGAAACCCAGGCCGAGCAAATCAGCAATGTGACCTATACCGCTCCGACTGAAACCGGTGAGGCCTATACCTATGCCGGCCCTGCCAGCGAGTTTGAGTTGGCGCCACAGGGATTGACCAAAGTTGGGCGCAACGAACCCTGCACTTGTGGCAGTGGCAAAAAATTCAAAAACTGCCACGGTAAGCTGGCTTGACACCATGGCTGTGAATTTATTGCCCCCTCAGGCCGGCGATTTGCATGCTGTTGCTGGTTTGCGCATTGGCGTGGTAGAAGCCGGCGTGCGCAAAGCCAATCGCAAAGACCTCACGGTTTTTTTGCTGGAGCCCGGCAGTTTGGTGGCTGGCGTGTTCACCCAAAATCGGTTTTGTGCCGCTCCAGTGCAACTGTGCCGCGCACATTTGGCCACTGGCCTGGGCATCCGTGCCCTGGTCATCAACACCGGCGTGGCCAATGCCGGTACCGGTGCCGATGGCCTCAAGCGTGCTCAGTCGGTGTGTGCCGCACTGGCGAATCAACTCCATATCAGCCCACAACAGGTGTTGCCTTTTTCCACCGGCGTGATCATGGAGCCCTTGCCCCATGAGCGCATCGTGGCGGGCCTGCCCGCTGCCGTTGCTGCTGCTGATGCAGGGCAATGGTTGCAAGCTTCCCATGGCATCATGACCACCGATACCGTGGCCAAGGCATTTTCTGTGCAGGTGATGCTGTCGGGTGTGCCGGTGACCGTGACGGGCATCAGCAAAGGGGCAGGCATGATTCGCCCCAACATGGCCACCATGCTCGGCTTTGTCGCCACCGATGCGTGCATTGACGCGGGCCTGATGGATGCCATGGCGCACGATTTGGCAGAGGCGTCATTCAATCGCATCACGGTCGATGGCGACACCTCGACCAACGATTCATTCATTGTGATGGCCACCCAAAAGGCCAAGCACCCACCGGTGACCGATTGGTCCTCTAGCGATGGCCAAACCCTGCGCCGCGCTTTGATGAATGTGTCTCGCCTATTGGCCCAAGCCATCGTGCGCGATGGGGAGGGTGCCACCAAGTTCATCACCGTCACCGTCGAGGGTGGGCGCTCCAGCGCCGAGTGTCGCCAAGTGGCTTATGCCATTGCCCATTCGCCTTTGGTCAAGACCGCTTTTTTTGCCAGCGACCCCAACTTGGGCCGCATCTTGGCCGCAGTGGGTTATGCGGGCATTGAGGACTTGGAGCAAACTGGGATTGATTTGTACCTGGATGACGTTCAAGTGGCCGTGCACGGTGGACGCAGCCCCAGCTACCAAGAGGCCGATGGACAGCGCATCATGAAGCAGTCCGAAATCACCGTGCGGGTGGTGCTGGGTCGGGGCTCGTCCAGTGACACGGTTTGGACCTGTGACTTCAGCCACGAGTACGTCACCATCAACGCAGACTACAGAAGTTGACCGCCTGCCACACGGCAGGCTTTTAAGAGCCCTTTTTCATGAACGATAAATTCGATGCCCTGGTTGAGCGATTGCACGCCTTGATGGACCGGGTAGAACTGGTGTTGCCCCGCCCGTTGTCGGCCCCCGATTGGTCGGCCAGCGTGGCCTTTCGCTACCGCAAGCGCGCCAGTGGCCATGGGGCCTTAGAGCCGGTGGCCCATGTGGCCCCGTTGCGCCTGGATGACCTCAAAGAAATTGACCCGCAAAAAGAAAAGATCCAGCAAAACACAGAGCAATTTGTGCAAGGCTTGTCGGCCAACAATGTGCTGCTCACAGGGGCTCGCGGGACGGGCAAGTCTTCGCTCATCAAGGCTTGTCTGAACCATTACGCCCCGCAAGGTCTGCGTTTGATCGAGGTCGACAAGGCCGATCTGACCGATTTGCCCGACATCATGGACTTGGTGGCCCATCGGCCCGAGAAGTTCATCATCTATTGTGATGACCTGAGCTTTGAAGACGGCGAGTCAGGCTACAAAGCCCTCAAGTCCATTTTGGATGGCACCGTTTCTGCGGCCTCGCCCAACGTGCTGATCTACGCCACCAGCAATCGGCGCCATTTGCTGCCCGAGTACATGAAAGAGAACCTGTCATACACCCACACCGATGATGGCGAGGTGCACCCAGGTGAGGTGATCGAAGAGAAAATTTCTTTGTCTGAACGTTTTGGACTGTGGGTGAGCTTTTACCCATTCACCCAGGATGAATATCTCACCATCGTCGAGCAGTGGCTGTCTGCGCTGGGTGTGCCGTCCGACCTGTTTGAAGCTGCCCGCCCTCAGGCCTTGGTTTGGGCGCTCGAGCGCGGCTCGCGCAGCGGGCGCGTGGCACACCAATTTGCGCGTGACTTTGCGGGCCACCATGTGGGCCGTCAACCTTCGTGATTGAACCGCTGGTGGCCGATGCCGTTCAACCACGCCAAGGTGGTTCGGACAGGCCATTGGTTCAGGTCGCGGTGGGTGTGCTGATTGAAGGCGATGGGCGTTTTTTGCTCACGTCACGCCCTGCGGGCAAGGTGTATGAAGGCTACTGGGAGTTCCCCGGCGGCAAGCTAGAAGCCCATGAGACGGTGGAACAAGCCCTCGCACGCGAGTTGCATGAAGAGCTGGGCATTCACACGACCCAAGTGCAAAGCTGGCGCAGTACGCAAGTCGATTACCCCCATGCCTGGGTACAACTGAACTTTTGCAAAGTGTGGGCTTGGCAAGGTGATTTGCGCATGCGTGAAGGGCAGCAATTTGCATGGCAGACCTTGCCGGTGCAAGTCACGCCCGTATTGCCCGGTACTGTGCCTGTGTTGCAGTGGCTGGCCCAAGAGCAGGGGCACATGGGGCCCACCCACCACGCTTAAGGCGAGACCAGGGTGACGCCCTTCATTGGGGCAAGGGGGGTGGGGGCAAGTCGCCGACGATGTCGAAATCGTCGACCGGGTTGTCGTCGGGCAAGCGGTGTTGCTCGCTGGCCCAGGCACCGAAGTCATGGTTTTTGCAGGGCCCTGAGCAAAAAGGGCGATATGGGTTGGATGCTGCGTAAACGCTCTCTCCCCCGCAGCCGGGGCACTTGACCTTGCGCGTTGTAGTCACCATGGCGTGTGGCCTGATACCCGTTGGCGCTGGTGGTCAATGTGGGCGGGTGTGGCTCACACGCACAAAGCGACTTCGAAAGTCACATCTTGGGTGCAAGACTGCATGCGCCCGCTCTCATCGGCTTTCATCATGCGCACCCAAATCATCAAACGATTGCCGCTGATTTCAGGGATCAAGCCCAGTTCCGGGTCAAGGCGCAAGCGCATCAGTTGAAAGCGCCCTTGCGGCAGGGCTTGCTGAAACTGTCCGGCTGTGGCCACCACTTTTTGCGTCATGCCGTTGTCGCGCAGCAGGCGCAACAGCAAATTGACGGCATTTTGAATCGGGCGCAGGCTTTCACCCCACTGTTTCAAATCTTTGCAGCGCGATACGCTGGTGTGTTGTTGCCACGCATGGTAGTAGGGCAAGTCAAAACCGCAGGTGCCACCAGGAATACCAGAGCGGTTGCGCAGGCTCGACAGCCACTCGTTGTCTGTCACGGCTTGCCCAATGCGGCCCGACACCGATTTGAGCAACTCCAAGTGCATGTCAAGTTCGGCAATGATTTCGTTCAGGGCCGCTTCAGACACCGACGGATTGCCCCGAAACGATAAAAATTGCTGGCGATTTTTCTCCAGGTCTTTCAGCACCTCGGTCTTGAGGTCGGCCCGGCCACCCACATCCACCAATTCAAACAAAGTGGTCAAGGCGAAGTGGTGATCAACGGCTTGTTCGCGGGTGATCAATTCGTCAAATCGATGGAACAAATGTTCAAGCCGCAAATAGGTGCGGACTCTTTCATTGAAGGGGTGCTCGTAGAGGATCACTGCGCATTAATTCCAAACGCGATGATAACCTTGTCCGAGGCGGCCAGTCGGGGCAAGGGGGCGCGTTTTTCAGGCGGCAGGCGGTGGGGTCGCGCCCAACACCCCAGGTGCGGCGGCATCCAAACCCCAGAGATGTGCCAACTGAGTCACTTTGTCTTCAAATATTGAAATGCCAATATCCTCGTTGAGGATGACCCAATCGGCGGCGGCCTGCCTTTGGGCCCGGCTGGCTTGCACGTGGATGACCGCCATGACTTGCTCGCGCGTCCAGCCATTGCGGGCTTGAACCCTGGCCACTTGGGTCTCGGTGCTGCAGTCAATCACCAGGACCCCATCAACTTGGCTGCGCCAGCGCCCGGACTCGACCAATAAGGGGATGTCAAATACCAGCACCCGAGCGCCCGCTTCCAGTGCCGCTTGCGCTTGCTGATCGATCGCTTGCTTGACCAGGGGATGAACGATGGCTTCTAAATGTTGCTTTGCGCTGGCATCGGCAAACGCAATTTGGCGCATCTTTGGGCGATCCAATGCGCCTTGGGCGTCGATCAGCGCGTCGCCAAAGTGCGCACGCAATGGTGCGATGGCCAATCCCCCGGGGGCCGTGACCGAGCGTGCTATGGCATCGGCATCGAGCACGGCAGCCCCCAAGCCCGCCAGCACTTTGGCAGCAGTGCTCTTGCCGCTGCCAATGCCGCCCGTCAAACCAATGCGCCAAACTTTGTCCATGCTTGCAGTCTAATCCAGCGCACTAAAGCACTTGCCCCAGTTGAAAAATGGGCAAGTACATGGCGATCACCAACCCCCCGATCAGCACTCCCAACACCACAATCACGGCAGGCTCCATCAGCACAGCGATCTTTTTTTGCAGCCACTGCACCTGCGCATCGTGCATGCGTGCAACTTGCATCAGCATCACATCCAGCCGCCCAGTGGCTTCACCCACCGCCACCATTTGCACCACTTGGGGTGCAAACAAAGTTTTCGATCCAAACGGCCCCAAAGCAGCTGCACCGGTGCTGTCCCAAGCGGCCAAGGCCTGGGCCAAGGCGGTACCGGTCAGCACATCAGCGCGGACCTGGGCCAGGCGCTGCACAAAGCACAGGTTGCCGCTGGCATGCGCACTGATGTCCATGGCTTCGTGCAGTGACACACCTGCGCGCATCAAACTTGACAAGGTGCGTGCCCAACGCGAGACGCAAGACAGCTGCACCAAAGGCCCCCAGATAGGCCACCCCAATGCCAGCCTGGCTTGGATGTATTTGCCACGGGGGTCCAGTCGCAACCAATGCCTCAGCAGCCATGCACAGGCCAAGCCGCCAGCGGCAAAGACCCAGCCTTGCGCCACCCACCAGCGACTCAAAGACAAGACCAGTCGGGTGGGGGCAGGTAACTCGGCACCCATCGAGGAGAAGATGGACTCAAAGGCCGGTACCACCCAGCCCAACATCAAGCCCACCACGACCGCAGACAAGGCCAGCACCGCCAGCGGATAGGTCAAAGCAGCTTTCAACGCTTCACGCAAGGCCAAATCATGCTCCAAGTGTTGTGCCAGTTCTTCCAAAATAACGTCGAGTTGACCCGAGGCTTCGGCCGCCGCCACCATTCCCAAGTAGACCGCATCAAAACAAGCATGGGTTTGCATCGCCTGGTACAGGCTGGTGCCGCTTTCGATGCGCTCCATCAAGTCTTGTGCCATCGATCGCAAGCCTGCGTTGTCTGCGCCCTTGGCAATGACTTCCAAAGCGCTTAACAAAGGAATGCCCGCTTGCACCAAGGTGGCCAACTGGCGGGTGAAGCGAACCATGTCGGCGGCATTGGGTTGCTTGCCCTTGTTGGGTTTGCGAGTGCGCTTGATTTGCAAAGGTCGGATGCGCTGGGCGTGTAAATGTGCTTCTATGTCAGCGGCATGCAGAGCCAACATCTGGCCACTTTGGTTTTGTCCTTGCGCATTTCGGCCGCTCCAAGCGTACCAATGACCGGGGTTGGAAAAGTGTTCAGGGCCATCTGATGGGTTAGGCATGCGTCACCCCCAGTACCTCTTGCACCGAGGTCAGGCCTGCAAACACTTTGACCCAGCCAGCTTCGCGCAGGGTGCGCATCCCTTCACTTTGGGCATGTTTGGCAAGGGTTTGGGCGTCTTGGGTCTGCACCAGCAAAGTGGCCATGCCCGGGGTGATGGGCATGATTTGAAAAATGCCTACACGCCCCTTGAAACCATCCATGCATTGGGCGCAGCCCAAGGGTTTGCAGACGCGCTGAGCGGGGTCGGGGGCAACTGCAAAACCCAGTAATTCCAAGCCCGAGCCATGCAATCCCAGGCGATCCAACTCTTGGGCCAAGGTGCTTTCTTGCTTGCAAAGGGGGCACAAACGCCGCACCAACCGCTGGGCCGTGATGAGGTGAACGCTGGCGGCCAACTGAAAGGCTTCTACGCCCATGTGCATCAGCCGCGTGAGCACGCCTGGCGCATCGTTGGTGTGCAAGGTGGTCAACACCAAGTGCCCAGTCTGAGCCGCTTGGAGGGCTATGCCAGCGGTGGTGCGGTCGCGGATTTCGCCCACCATCAGCACGTCCGGGTCTTGGCGCAAAAATGCGCGCAAGCCTGTGGCAAAGTCCAACCCCGCCCGTTCATTGACATTGACTTGGTTGACCCCGGCGACCACCATCTCACACGGGTCTTCGATGCTCGCAATGTTGACATGGGCCAGGTTCAGCACATCCAAGCAAGCATATAACGACAGTGTTTTCCCAGAACCGGTGGGCCCGGTGACGATGATCATGCCGCTGGTTCGCTCGAGTGCAGCGTGCAGGTGTGCCAAGTCGTCGGCTTCATAGCCCAAATCGCTCAGTGCAGGGCGGTGCTTGTCGCCCAACAACCGCACAACCAACTTTTCGCCATGCAAGGTGGGCAATGAACTGACACGCAAGTCAATGCGCGTGTTTTCCACCGTGGCCCCCATGCGGCCGTCTTGAGGCAAGCGCTTTTCCGCGATGTCCATTTGCGCCAACACCTTGATGTGGGACACCAAACGGGGCCTCAATTCTGGTGAGGCTGGCGGCAGCGCGCGCAGCAAACCATCCACGCGCAGTCGCACCTGAAAGCCGATTTCTTGCGGTTCGATGTGGATGTCCGATGCCCGCCAGGCCACGGCTTGCGCCAAGATGCGCTGCCAAAATGCGACCGCATTGCCGTCTTCATCAGGTTCAGATTGCATGTGCACATCGTCCCCGGTGGGCTGCGGATGATAGAAGTCCAGCATGCGCTCCAACTGCTCAACGTTGACCACCACCCACTGCACCTTGGAGCGCAAGGCCTGCTCCATGGCGTGGCGCGCAGTGCTGTCAGTGGGGTCTGCAATGGCCACCACCACGGCTGCGTCTTTGCGCTCAATGGGCATGGCCCAATGCTGTCGGCAGCGTGCCGCATCGATCAATTGCCGCGGTACTTTGCGTGGGTTGATGTCTTCCAAGTCTTGCCAGGGCATTTTGTAGGCACTGGCAAGCATTCGGCACAGTGCCATGCCTTCGATTGCACCGCTGCGCACGCAGGCCACCGCCACTGGGTCACCATGCTGGAGCAGCGACTGGGCTTGGGCGAAGGTGATGCGTTTGTGTTGCAGCAGCAATTGCAGCACCGGGTGCGCCAGGCTGGCGCGAGGTTTGGGTGATCCGGTTGCCGTGTGCTGCAGGCCAGAGGTCGAGGGTGTCTCAAGATGTGGCGCAAGATTCATGCAATTCCCCCTGTCTGATGCATTGATTCAGTGGTGCCTTGGAACTGCTGGCGTCGAGGTTCTCATTTTGCGCAACTGGTGACAAATTGCAAGCGCGCTAGCCCATCCCATCGGACAGCCCCCATGGCCAACCCAGCTTAGACAAGGGCCAGCCCAATGGGGTTTTTCCAATATGGCAGCAGCGAGGTTTATTGAGACATTCTGGGAATTTGTGAGGGTTTTGACGTGCCCGCCAATTAAGATAAATCATCAATCACAACTGCATGTATGGGCAGTGCGTGTGTTTGAACATCACCACGGCGCGCCCATGTCATGGATGAAGTATTTAAAGGTGTGCCATGACCTCACTTCAAGAAAATCTCAGAAAAGCATTGAAATTTCACCGCGAGGGCGACCTTCAGCGTGCCTCACATTTCTATGCCAAATTTTTGCTGGAAGATTGCGCGGGCGATGGGGGACGTATTTTCAACCTGCCACAGCAACCTGGCTGTGCCAATGCAGATCACTTTAAAGGCAAAAGTGGTTTGAGGCACTTGCAATTGGTGGCGGGACATAAATGAACAAGTGCGGGATTGCTTTGGTTCTTGGTTTGTTGATGCAGGCTGCGGCGCTGGCACAAGACTGCGAAGCCTTTGCCCATGGGGACGATCGGTCCATGTGTGCGGCCCTGCAGCAAAAAACCTTGAACCCTGATTTACAGCGCCAGCGAATCCAGGTGGTGGCGCGACCCTGGTGAACGCCGCCCCAGATACGCTGGTCCCAGGCACGCCCCAATGCCAGCCTGCTTGGCCGTTGCCAGCCCCGGTGGCCGTCATGTATATTCCCGCCGATATATGGCAATCAAGATTTGCCCATCAAACAGGAATATCTATGCGTGATTTGATGATGAATGCTGTTCAGGGCGACGCCGCCGCAGCCTACCAATTGGGTTATTTGTACGAAACGGGTGACGGTGTCGCTGCTGACGAAAAAGAAGCCCTGCGTTGGTATGTGATGGGGGCCAACAAGGGCAGCAGCAAAGCCCAATTCAATTTGGCCGTCATGCTAGAAGAAGGGCGTGGCCAGGCTTGTGACCTGCGCAAAGCCCTTTATTGGTATGAAAAATCGGCCCAGCAAGGCGAAACGAACGCGCAGTACAACCTGGCTTTGTTCTTTACCTTGGGCAAAGGCTGTGAAATCGATTTGCCCCGGGCCCACATGTGGTTCACGTTGGCCGCGCGGCAGGGCAACTCTGATGCCATCCACAACCGCGATGCAGTGGCCAAGCAACTCAATGCAGAGCAACTGGCCCTGTCCCAGCAATGGATTGCGGCATGGCTGCAAAAGCAAACGGATGCCTGAACACAGGGGGGCACATCGCCCACCCACTGACCCATGATTTCGGGTCAGATCGAAACAGACAAACAGGAGGCAAGCATGCGACTCAAAGGTAAATTTCTGACCCCCGTTTTGGCCTGGGTGCAGTTGGCGTCGTTGGGCCTGCTGGCCAGTACAACACATGCGGCCGACTACCCGCAAAAACCCGTCACCATCGTGGTCGGTTATTCGGCCGGTGGCGGTGTGGACGCCATCGCCCGTGTGTTGGCCGAAAAACTCCCGTCTGTGATTGGCCAGTCGGTGGTGGTGGAAAACCGCCCCAGTGTCGGCGCGATCGTGGGCAGCACATACGTGGCCAAGGCCAAGCCAGATGGCTACACCTTGTTGATGGGAGCCCCCGGACCCATCATCTTCAACCATGCGGTGTACAACAAGTTGCCATACGGACCACAAGATTTCACGCCCATTTCGTTTGTCAGCGACTCACCCTTGGTGTTGCTGGTCAATGTCAACAACCCGGCGAAATCCGTGCAAGAGTTGGTGGCCCAGTCGATTCAAACCCCTGATAAATCCAATTACGGTGCCAGTTCTGCTTCGTTTCAGTTGATCACCGAGTTGTTCAAGCGCAAGACCGGTGCCACCCACACCCACATTCCCTACAAAGGGGCCAACGATGCTGTCACTGCCGTGATGTCGGGCGACGTCACCATGACCTTGGCCGATGCGGGGCCCGCCTTTGTGGGCATGCAAAGTGGTCGTGTCAAGGCACTGGCGGTGACATCGGCCAAGCGCATGAAAGAGTACCCCAACACGCCAACACTGGCCGAGTTGGGCATCGACATCAAGGTATCGCTGTGGATTGGTTTGCTCGCGCCCGCTGGTACGCCAGCCGACATCATCAAAATACTGCAAGATGGCGTGGCCAAGGTGGTCGATATGCCAGATGTGCAAAAGAAGCTCACCACCATGTCGGTCGCGCCGATGAGCAACACCTCGGACGAGTTTGCCAAGATCATTGCCACTGAAATACCCATGTGGCGTCAATTGGCGATCGACAACAAAATACAGGCCAATTGACACCCCCGTGCTCGACGAAGATCGGGCAGGCTTGCGCGCAGACAATGTGTTGTGCACCAAGTGGCGCCAGCGCGACCTGAACGCAGCTCACCCCTTGGGGTCGTAAAAGGTCAAGCCCGGGATGAGACTGTCTTCGCCTGCTTTGAGCCGCGCTCGCAACTCGATGGTGTTGCGGTCCGGGTCGCGCACAAAGACCGATACATGGCCGTCGCCAAAGGTCACTGGGCCTTGGGTGATGGCAATCTGGTGTGCGCTGAGTTGGGCCATGGCCTGCGCGATGTCGGCCACCCGAAACGCCACATGGGTGATGCCGGGGTGCTTGTCTGGCATGTCCATCAAGATGTTTTTGCCGCCCGTGTGGTCCACCCCGTTGACGATCAGGTTGATTTCTACCCCGGCGGCGTTTTGGATGATGACCACGGCATCGAAGTCCACCGCCAAGATGGGTTCAAAGCCGAGCACAGCGTAAAAGGCCAGCGCGCGCGCTGGGTCGGTGACACGCACACCGATATGGTCAATGGCCTCAATGGGGATCATGCGCGGACTCCAAGGTATAAAGCGGTATCTTTGGCTCTTTTTAGCACAGCATGAAAACATACAAAATCGCTTGCATCCCAGGAGACGGCATTGGCAAAGAGGTGATTCCCGCCGGCCAACAGGTGTTGGCCACTTTGGCCCAGGCGCAGGGCAGCTTTGGCTTTGAGTTTGCCCATTTCGGTTGGGGTGGGGACTGGTACCGCGCCCATGGCGAGATGATGCCCGCCAACGGTTTGGACGCTTTGCGCGCCATGGATGCCATTTTGTTTGGCTCGGCTGGCGACCCGCACATTGCCGACCACATCACTTTGTGGGGCTTGCGCCTCAAAATTTGCCAAGGTTTTGACCAGTACGCCAATGTGCGCCCGACCCGCATCCTGCCGGGCATTGATGCGCCACTCAAACGCTGTGGCCCCAAAGACTTGGACTGGGTCATCGTGCGCGAAAACTCCGAGGGTGAGTACGCAGGCGTGGGTGGGCGTGCCCACCAAGGCCACCCCATCGAGGTGGCCACCGATGTGTCCATGATGACCCGCGCGGGGGTGGAGCGCATCATGCGCTTTGCGTTTCGCCTGGCCCAGTCGCGCCCGCGCAAGCTGCTCACTGTGGTCACCAAGTCCAATGCCCAGCGCCATGCAATGGTCATGTGGGACGAAATTGCAGCCCAAGTCGCCACAGAATTTCCCGATGTGCATTGGGACAAAGAACTGGTTGACGCGGCCACCGCCCGCATGGTCAATCGCCCGACCAGCTTGGACACCTTGGTGGCCACCAATTTGCATGCCGATATCTTGAGCGATTTGGCCGCTGCCTTGGCCGGCAGCTTAGGGATCGCGCCCACGGGCAACATCGACCCCGAGCGGCGCTACCCCAGCATGTTTGAGCCCATCCACGGCTCGGCCTTCGACATCATGGGCCAGGGGTTGGCAAACCCTATTGGCACTTTCTGGAGTTGTGTCATGCTACTGGAGCACCTCGGCGAGGTGCCCGCGGCCCAACGTTTGATGGCGGCCATCGAGCAGGTCACCGCGAACCCCGCTTTGCACACCCGTGACTTGGGTGGGCAAGCCAGCACCGAGCAAGTCACGCGCGCCGTGTGCGCGTCGATTCAATGAGGAGAGCCCCCATGTCGTTTGGTATCCATGTCCGGTCCGTTTTGGCCGTTTTGGGTTGGCTGGCCACCGCAGCCCTGGCCCAACCATGTTTGGAGAAAAACCTGCAGTACTGGCAGGCATTCCCGCCCGGGGGCGAGTCCGATTTATCCGCGCGCCATCAGCAAGCGGTGTTGCGCAAAAAATGCGCCGCCATCGAGACCATTGTTCAGTACAAGGCCGGTGCCGGCGGGGCCTTGATGTGGTCGCAAATGAACAGCTTGCCCGGTGACGGTTTCAATGTGGTGGGCATCAACTTGCCGCACATTGTGTTTCAACCCATCGAGGGCCAGGTGCAATACAAAACCGCCGACATCACGCCGGTGTTTTGGTTCCATTACACGCCAGACACCTTGGTGGTGCCCTCGACCAGCACAATCAAAAACTTTGCCGAGTTCATCGAAGCGGCCAAAAAAGACCCCGGCAAGCTCTCTTTGGGCGGGTCCGGCCTGAACTCGGCCAACCATGCTGCGCATGAGCGGCTCAATGCGGCTTTTGGCATCAAAACCATTTATGTGCCGTTCAAGGGCACGGGCGACATGACCACTTCGGTGCTGGGCGGGCAGGTGGATGGGGCCATGACCTATGTGCCGTTTGTGGTGGCCAATAAAAGCCGGGTGCGGCCGCTGGCGGTGGCGATGGACAAGCGCCACCCACTGATCCCCGATGTGCCCACCTTCAAAGAATTGGGCGTGAACTGGGTGGACGGCGCTTACCGTGGCATTGGGGTGCCCAAATCCACCCCACCCGATCAGCGCAAACGCTTGTCAGACCTGTGGATGGCCTTGAACAACGATGCCGAGATGAAAGAGCTGGCGGCCAAAAATGGTTTCGAGTTGGTCAACGTGGGCTTGGAGCAAATGGACGCGTTCATGAAAGAGCGAACCCAGCTCTATACCGAAGGTGCCGCCCGGCTGGGCTTGGGTAAAAAGTAAACGCACCGCTC
>Ga0214919_10002807_pt1 | contig 26929 bp, 23 predicted proteins | sample LL1503_MetaG_FD_177994 | JGI IMG/M metagenome (GOLD analysis project Ga0214919, IMG submission 177994) | Freshwater microbial communities from Lake Lanier, Atlanta, Georgia, United States - LL-1503 | ecosystem: Environmental > Aquatic > Freshwater > Lake | place: USA: Georgia | collected...
ATTAATGAACAGTTTAGAATTGTAAGAGAAATGATTAAAGATTACTGCAAGCAATTTATAGCAGAGAATTTTCTTTAGGAGTGTATGCGTAATTCACTATTCATAAGTTCTGTTTTATAAACAACTAAATTTTGAGTCGCAGGGCCATTAATTACTTCTCCACTAGTATTAAATGAGGCACCATGTTTACTGCAAAAAAATATATCGGAGTCATAATAGGCAATCAAGCTTCCTAGATGAGTACATCTGGCTGCCAATGCTACATACGTTTTATGAATTGTATAGGCTACAATAATGTCATTCACAAAAATAAAATTAGCAGTTGTTTTTAAACTTGAATATTTGGAATCCTCTAAATTTATCGTAAAATCTACAGGATAAGTTGGCTTAGCTGATTCATGTTGGCAAGATTCTAAACAGCTTGTTGCTAATGCAATACCAGAAAAAATTCCAATTTTTGAAATAAATTCATTTCTTTTCATAGGTATAAGATTAAAAAAAGGTAGCCTTAGTTTCGTAAGGCTACCTTTAAAAATATAATTACTTTTTAAGAAAATTATTTACCCCAAGCTGCCCAACCTTTGGTCCAGTCTGTAGTGCCATCAAATGCACCTTTGTAAGCAACTTTCTCGAAGAAAGAATCAGTCAATCCACCAAAATCAAATAACGCACCTGTAAGCATTGGAGAACCTGCAGTTGGTATTAAATTTGGAGCAGCATTGTTAAATGGATCACCTAATTTCAAAGTAGTTACATCTGTAACCACTGTTGATTTATTTGAACCAGTGATTAAAGCTAAGATTGAAGCTTCAGTGTAAATAGCTCCACCTGCTAAAGTATATACTTTATCAACTTCTACAGATTTACCTGCAGCAGCATGTACATAGCTATTATAGAAACCACTTGTTCCATTTAAAAGATAAGTGATAGTAGAATCTTCTTGGATACGGAATCCACCTTTAGATCCACCAATTACAGCAGAGTTGGCTAAGATAAACTTAGTCCCTCTTCTAAAACGCATACCCCAACCGTAGTCAGAAGAAGTTCCAGTTCCAATTGCACCATTAGATGGAGCAGCACCTGGAGCTGAATTTGGTCCTATTGCTGTAAAGTTAGACATTACAGGGAAAGAAATTGGAGGTCTAGACAATACGAAACCATTGGCAGGGTTTACGTTGTCAATTTCAAAATTATTTGACACGTCACCAGTTGTTCCTTTAGGATCTGTGAACTTAGGATCTTTGATAGAAATGGCGAATTGGATTTTTCCAGAATAACCATCATCAAAATCAAAATCATCATCAGCAGAATTGTAAGCAATAAGGTGTTTACAGTTTACTGTACCTCCAAAAATTTCAAAAGCATCATCATAACCACGTGATACTTGAACATAATCGATAGTAGTTCCACTACCTACACCGTACAATGATAAACCATTCACCTCATCACCTGGATTAACTGCTTTTCCAGCATATTCAATTCTTACATATTTTAAAATACCAGAATTATCTGCATTGTCAGTTCCGCCAAATGCACTAAAAGCTGCATCAACGCCACCTTCTACTACTGTGTGGTTAGCATTGCCTTTCGCTTGTCCTACGATAATAATACCACCAAAATCTCCTGCAGCTGGTGTTGCTTCAGCTGAAGTAAATACAATCGGAGCTGTAGCAGTACCTTCAGCGATAATCTTTGCGCCTCTGTAAACCACTAATACGCCTGCAGAATCCTTGTTAGAAGTAATTTTACAACCAGCTTCGATGGTCAATGTTACGCCAGTTGGAACGTATACATAACCTCTAAGGATGTAAACGCTGTCTTTTTTCAAAGTTCTGTTGGCTTTAATGATGCCACGAATGTTCGGGTCAAAAACAGCAGGTGTTGGTGTTGGTGTTGGTGTTGGTGTTGGAGTTGCTGTTGTGTCAGACTTGCTACAAGATGACGCAAACGTAACTATTACCAGTCCCAACAAATAAAAAAATTGCTTTTTCATTTTTTTTGATTTTTGTTGTTTGTTTTTTATTTTTTATTGAAGAGAATTATAATTTCCATTTTAAGGATAATGTGCTTGTGGTACCATAAGTACCTGAATTAATTATCCTATCCTTCGAAGCTGCGTAACCGATATTGGATGGATTTGATTCGAATTTATAATACCATACAAATGGTTGAGCTAGTATATCACTCACAGATAATTTTAATTCAAGCTTGTCTTTGTATAATTTTTGACTTAATTGTAAGTCAATTAAATCCCTTGGTTTTTCATAAATATTCATTCCCCCATTGGTCACCGATCTGTACTTAAGTCTAGATCCAATTTGATTGTATAAAATATTGAATGAAAACTTATCATCAGTAGTGGTATAGGTAAGACCCCCATTAATTAAATAAGGCGATTGCCCTTGCAAGGGCGATTTATAATTGATACTACCAAATTGAACCGACCCGTCAATGATGGCTACGTTTGAATAAAAGGTTAATTTCTTAAATACGGGAGCATTAATGAAATCTAGTTTTTTTCTTAATTCAAATTCAAAACCATAAGCATTGGCAGAGGCCACATTACTATAACTAAACACATCATTTCCTTTATTCACCTGTTCAATAGGGTTATTGAAGTTTTTATAAAAAGTGCTTACCGAAATGATCTCTCCTGAATTTGGAAAATATTCATAACGTAAATCAAAATTACTAACTTGACTTCTAACTAAATTTGGATTACCTCTAATGACTACGTTATTTTCATAGTCGTAAACACTATAGTTGGCTAGTTCTCTGAATTCTGGTCTATTGACAGTTTGAGAAGCACCTATTCTAAAGTTTGTCTTATTGGATAAAGAGTAGGTCAATAAGGCAGATGGTAATACATCAAAATTGTTAAGGTTAATTTCTTTTTGATTCAATGTATTTAGTTTTTGAGTATAACTTTCAACCCTTGCGCCAGCGGTTAATTTAATATTGTTGGAAAGCTTCCCATCATACATCGCATAACCAGAGGACATTAATGCATTGGCATCATACCCAACTGAGTTAGTGGCAATATCTGCTAAGGTTAAGTTGTATTTGTCAATATTTGTAGCACTAAATATATTATTGAAGGTAGCTGAGGTATTTTCATTAATTAAAGATCCAAAGGCATTTGTGGAAGCAAAACCTAATGCATTAACCTTGACTGTTCTTTCTCTATAATAAACCATAGAACCAAATTTGATTTTTTGAGAATTTCCTAAGTATTGAAAATTCTTAGTCATGTTTACATTACCGCCATAAATGTTTTCAGTTAAATCGGTGTATACACGTCCAGCGTTTCTAATTTCTGGAGAATTCTCATTACCTAATTTTAAGTAATAGTCTTTATCATTGTTGAAGGCAGTTCTAAATGATAGAATTTTTTGATCAGGTTGATAACGATACGTGGTGCTAAAATTGGTATTCCAATCTAACAACCAATCTTTATTTAAATTATGCACCCCTTCAATCACTGAATTGTATAAACCAGCTTGTTGTGCCTCTGAGTTTTGACTTTTAATTAAGAAATAGTCAGGTGCATTGGCCACATCTTTTCCAGTCCTTGTTGAAAATGACCTTACTAGATCATTGTTGAAAATATTTTTAAAAGAAAGTTTAGATTTTTTAAATGAATAGGTAACATTCAATAAAGCCGATATTCCATTCTTTTGTTCGTAATTGGTCGTATTGCTCTGATTTAATAAAAAATTATAGACTTGATAATCGCCCCTATCTCTAAAAAATGTTTTGTAACTATTGCTGTAGGAGATAGAATAGATATAGCCTAATTTATTGCCATTGTCTAATACTTTGGTATTGCCCCCCAAGTAATTATAACTTGTGCTTGGCATTGCCTTATTTAACACTTCTTGACCAAATGCATTAGGAAAAGATTTAGTTATCGAATTCTTAGCTGAAGCAGATTGTAAAATTAATTTTGAACCTACATTTTTATAAGCGGTTGGTAAATCCCTAGCAGAACTTAAAAAACCTGTAGCTTCATTGGCATCATTAGGTAAACCGCCATAGAAATTCTTAAAAGTGGTATTGTCGTTATAGCTAGTAGAGATAGAAAATTCAGAAATTTTTTGAGATGGATAATCCTTGGTGGTAATTTTTATCGCTCCTCCAGAAAAATCCCCTGGCAAATCGGGTGTTGAAGATTTGAATATTAATAAATTATCAATCAATGAACTTGGAATAATATCAAAAGAAAAAGCTCTTTTATCAGGCTCTGTGCTTGGCAAAATTGAGTTATTCAATAAGGCGGTATTGTACCTTTCGTTCAATCCTCTAACAATCACAAATTTATTGTCCTGAACGGAAGCTCCAGATACTCTTTTTAAAACGTCGCCAATATTTTTATCTGGTGATTTTTTTATGGTTTCAGACGAAATACCATCTGAGATTGATGAGCTATTCTTTTGCATTGCAAAAATAGAAGCAGCTGTCTCTTTTTTGGAAGAACTTTTTACCACCACATCTGCCAATTGCTTATTCTTAGCTCTTAACAAACCAATTTCAATGGAAGAATTCTTATCGGAAGTAATATCAGAGATTTCTTTAGTAGTGTAGCCTATGCTTGAGCAAGTAATGGTATAGGTTTTACCTAATTCAAGTGTAATTACAAATCTACCTTCTACATCGGTAGTGTAAATCTTCTTGCCATTATTTACCTTAACAATTGCACCCGCTATTGCAGAGTTATTGTCATTGTCAAACAATTTACCATTTAAAATTACTGTTTGAGAAAACAGATTGAATACAAAAAAGGAGAATAAAAAAGTTAGTAGAGTCTTAGGCAAAACAATAGGTTTATTAAGTGGCAAACCTAGCTGAAATAAGAAAATAACTGGCCCATTTCAATGTTAAGTAATTATTAACTTAGACTTATTTCGTTAAGTAAATGACTTAATAAATTTGTTTTATATAGGCAATGTTACCAAATTGTTAACGGCAATGTTACCAAATTGTTACCTCATGTATTATTCTATTTCAATAATGGTATCAGGTCCAGTTAATTTTAGCCCATGGGTATCAATCAATACCCCATTATTTTTTACAATAAATGGAAAACTTGTATTCGTGCCCATTAGGGTAACCTTGGAAGCCTTTATTTTTCCAGGGATAAATAAACCTGAATTGTTTCTTGGTGCTAAAATATGAACATATACATGCTTGGCATCTTGCGTAGTCACGCCCCAATTTTGTGGCGCTAAAGGGCCACCTCTTGTGCCATAAATACTAGCCCCATATTGTTTCACCCACTTACCCACTAAGGCTAATGTATCTGTAAATTCTGATTGAATTTCACCATTGGCCATGGGCCCAATATTCAATAGCAAGTTTGAATTACGTCCTGCAGCCCCCACTAAAGTTTCAATGATATTAGTAAAGGATTTAAAATTATGATCATTGATTTTGAACCCCCATGAATCATTCATGGTGATACAAGATTCTAAAGGCAACTCAGAGGCCGTTTGAAAACTTAGTCCTGAATTGTTTTGCCCAGGTAAATCCTGTTCAAACATTTGAAAATCTTCTCCTGGTATGGGATCTAAATGATGATTGTTCCCAATCATACAAGCAGGTTGTAGCTTATGAATTAAACTATAAATTTCATCGTATTTCCAATTCAAACGAGAGGTTCTGTCTTTGGATCCTTCAGGATTAGTTTGGTCCCAATGCCCATCAAACCAAATACAAGAAATGTCTCCATAATTGGTAAGCAGTTCAGTTAATTGGCCCTTCATAAATTTTAAATAGGAATCATAATTACTCTTGGCAGTTCTTCCAGCTTTTTTCCCTGTTTTTCCTGTTTCATAAGGATAGTCCTCTCTGTTCCAATCCAGTAAGGAATAATAAAAACCAAGCTTGATGCCTTGCTTCTTACATTCTGCCGCCAATTCTTTTAATGGATCTCTTTTAAATGAAGTATTGGTAATTTTCCAAGCAGATTGTTTGGTATCCCAATTTGAAAATCCATCATGATGCCTAGTAATAAGCACAATATATTTCATGCCCGCATTCTTTGCAGTGCTTACCCATTTGGCTGCATCAAAATTTACTGGATTAAATAATTTAATCAATCTTGTATATTCTGTTTTATGGATGCCTTTATTTTCCATCACCCATTCTCCATCTCCAAGTACACTAAAATCTCCCCAATGAATAAACATGCCAAATTTATTATCCTGGAAAGCAGTTCTGGCTTTTACATTTTCTTTAGAAGGAATATAGGTTTGCGCTTGTGCATTAATAAAAACAAAGCACAAAACTACTAGAATGAAATTTTTCATAGGTAAAATAATTATAGAGTAAATAGTTCGTTAATCTAAATGAAACACACTGTGTAAATCGCTGGTACCTTTAAAATTCACATCCAAATCTTTAATGATGCCATCTTTTACATCATATACCCAACCATGCAAATGCAAAGGCTGTTCTCTTTTCCATGCATTTTGAACAATAGATGTTTTGCCTAAATCTTGCACTTGTTCAATTACATTTAATTCCACCAATCTATCTGCTCTATGTTTGGTATCCGAAATAGCATCTAGTTCTTTAAAATGCAATCGGTAAACATCTTTTATATGTCTTAGCCAATTATCAATTAATCCAAACTGTTTATTTTCCATGGCAGCTAATACCCCACCGCAACCATAGTGGCCGCATACAATAATATGTTTCACTTTCAATACTTCCACCGCATAGGATAAAACACTTAACATATTCATATCGCTATGAATGACCATATTGGCAATATTGCGGTGTACAAAAATATCCCCTGGTAAGGTGCCAGTAATTTGATTAGCAGGTACCCTGCTATCAGAACAGCCTATCCATAAATATTCTGGATTTTGGCTATTGGCCAATTTTTGAAAATAAGTGGGGTCTAAAGCCATTTGGTCTGACACCCATTTCTTATTGTTCTCTAGTAGCTTCTTGTATGATTTTTCCATGCAGGATTAAAATTAGGCAATATTTTGGATTTAGTATGAAGTTTAAACATCAATTAACTACCCTTTTTATGCTAATTAACTTAATTTTATTGCATGGGTATATTAATTGAAGTTTTAGGCTGGATCGCCTCAGTATTGATTGTGGGTTCTTATGCCTTAAACATTACAGGCAAATTAGCAGCCAATAGCAAAACTTATGTGGTGGCCAATTTGGTAGGTGGTTTGTTTTTTGTCTTAAATACTTATTATCATCAAGCCTACCCTTCCATGTTGGTGAATTTTATTTGGGTGATTATTGCCATTGTGATGTTATTAAAGAAAGATAAAAATAAGGACCAAGCATAAAATAGTTCATTGAAATGCAAACAGAAAAATTAAACGCGGGTTTTTTATATCTAGTCAAATGGTTGGTCATTTCATTATTGGTTTCCTGCCTAGTAGGTACTGCCACTGCCTGGTTTTTAATTGCCTTAGATTTCATCACTGTATGGCGTAGTGGACATATTTGGATCGTGAATTTTCTACCCCTAATTGGTTTAACCATTGGGCTTGCTTACCATTATTATGGTGCCGAATCTAAAAAAGGAAATAATTTAATTTTAGAAACACATCAATCTGCCGATAAGGACGCAGCGGTAAGACCTATTCCCTTGTTAATGACCCCGCTTATTTTTATCAGTACTTTACTTACCCATATTTCTGGTGGTTCTGCAGGTAGAGAAGGTACGGCTGTTCAAATGGGCGGTGCTATTGCAGATCAGTTCACTAATTTATTTAAATTAAATGCAGCCGAGAGAAAAACGGTTTTAATTATTGGGGTGAGTGCAGGCTTTGCTGCTGTATTTGGTACGCCATGGGCAGCAGCCATTTTTGCATTGGAAATAATGAGTTTTAAAAAAATAAAAATTGAAAATATTATACCCAGTTTAGCCACGGCTTTTGGCGCTCATTATATTTGCTTGGCCTGGCAGGTAAAGCATACTATTTATTCCATTCCATTGATCCCAGCTATTTCCTATAGTAATTTTACTTGGTCCATCCTTGCTGGATTAATTTTTGGTTTGACTGCCTTGGCATTTACTTATTCAAATAAATTATTTGAAAGCTTATTTTCAAAAATAAAATTTGCGCCACTGCGTCCTTTTATCGGCGGAATTTTTATCGCCTTATTTATTGTTTTAGCAAATAGCACAAAATACATTGGTTTAGGTATCCCTTCTATTTCAAACGCTTTTATAACACCAGCTGGTAATTTTGATTTTGCAATAAAATTGCTATTGACCAGCTTTACTTTAAGCGCAGGATTTAAAGGGGGCGAAGTCACTCCTTTGTTTTTTATAGGGGCAACACTTGGAAGTATACTTATATGGTTTATTCCACTCCCCATGGCGCTTCTTGCCGGAATGGGCTTTGTGGCTGTATTTGCAGGTGCCACGAACTGTGCCATAGCCTCCATTGTAATGGGTATTGAAATTTTTGGTCTGGAGGCAGGATTATATATAGGCATTGCAAGCAGCGTCGCCTATTTTAGTTCTGGCATTCATGGAATTTATAGCGCAAAATTAAAAACAGGGGCCAAATACGAATTGTATAATTTCATTAACAAGACTCGAAATTTATAATTGATTGTAGTAAATTGAATAAAAATAATACGATGGTGAATATTGTACGCGTTAGCAATGAAAAAGAATTAGAAGCAATTCGTTTGTTACAAAGAGAAAACTTAAGGGTATTGATTGGCGAAGAAGAAGCTGGAAAAGAAGGTTTTTTGACTGCAGAATATACCATGGAAACTTTGCAGCAAATGCATCAGTTGGCACCCTCTATTATTGCTAAGGATGGCGATAAAATTGCTGGCTATGTAATTGTAACTACTAAAGAAAGTTATGGTCAACATCCTTTATTAGATAGTTTATTTGATTCAATTGATGCCTTAAGTTTTAATGGTGCTTCTTTAAAAGATATAAACTATATTTTAATTGGGCAGCTCTGTGTGGCCAAGGCCTACCGAGGCATGGGACTAGTACAAAAAATGTATGCTTATTATCAAAACTGTTTGAGCAGCGAATATCAATACTTAATTACCGATGTAGCGCAAGAAAACCCAAGATCCATAAAAGCGCATTTAAAAACTGGATTTCAAATTATAGATACCTTAAATTATGGTGGTATTGGTTGGGACATCGTACTTTGGGATTGGAGAAAATAATTGCTACTGCAATTTTTTATCCGCGTGTAACTGGTCTGGTCAAGCAAGTAGGACCACCTCCTCCTTTCACACTAATTTCTGCACCTTCATATTCAATTACTTTACATCCTGCCGCTTCTAATCTTGATTTTGTAATGGGATTGCCTTTCACCATTAAACAAATACGAGGCGCTAGGGCTAATACATTGCAACCCATACTATCGAATTCGGCTTCAGGCACTTCTACTAGTTCAAAACCACGTGCCATTAATACATTTCTAAATACAATAGGAATTAAGGGCGAATACACCACCGCTAAATTATCAGCCACAGGGCTTAATACCGACATTAAATGAAAAACATCCGAAGGTCCTCTATAATGTGGCATTGGCACTGTGATCACATCCACACCTAATGGCTTTAATAAAGCAGTTATTTGTTTAATGCCTTCGTCATTGGTTCTATACGTATGGCCCACCGCTAAAGTTTTTTCATCTAACCAAGCAACATCTCCTCCTTCAATCGTTCCTGGTGCTGTAATCACCCCAAGTACAGGAATACCATTGTCTTCAAAAGCCTTTTTTTGTGCACTTGGTTCATTTTTACGCCCTTCCTTTCCCATCGTACAAATAATCATGCCTTTACTAGTAGCAATAGAGGCATCTCTACAATAAATGGAATCCATATTCACAGAATCATCTTCTGGGAAATAAAAAATTTCCGCACCATTGTCTTTTAAAATTTTTTCAAAAGCATCATATTCGGAAAGGGCTTTGTCAATAGCTGGTTTTCCTAAATAGTTCAAGGCTTCCCAATGTTTGGATACATGGGCATCATCAATAAATGCAGCAGTCGCTTTTTTAATAAACAATGAACTTAGTTTTCCAGATTCTGAATGCGATGACATGTGCGTAATTTAAAGCGGTAAAATAATCTTATAAATACTATTATGAATAAAGTTAAACTTTATCTCTTTTCCAAACAGCAAATACATAAATAGGTACAGAAGACATGATTAAGAAAAAGCCCCAGAAAACAGTTTCTTGTCCTAATCCAAGCATTACCCATAAACAAAATATAAAAGTAAGCGAGGCTAATAAAATAGCCGTAGCTAAAAATTTAGTGGATTTAAAGGGCAGTCTTGTTTGCAAAATAAAATAGGAAGCAGTGCAAAAAATATAAGGAATAATAAGTGCAGAAGTAGTCATTAGTATTAAGAATTTGAATTGCTCTACTAAACCTTTTGTATAATTTATACTCATTAAAACAGAAACAAAAATACTTGAAATAACCACCCCTAAAACGGGTACCCCTTTTGTATTCAGCTTCATAAAAACGGAAGGAAATAATTTATCCTTAGCAATGGCGTAGGGTAGTTGTCCTTGAATTAGTATCCAACCATTTAAAGCCCCAAAGGCAGCAATAGCAACCCCTGCACTCACCCAGTATTCCGCCCCATGACCCCATATTAATACTGCCGCATCGGCAAAAGGCGTTACACTATTTTTTAATTGGGCTGCTGGAATCATGCCCATGATACTTACGGTACTTAATATATATACAATAGTTGCAATTAAAGTACCTAAAGTAGTGGCCTTGGCCACCGTAGCTGCCGAATTAACCACACTGCCCGAAGGAATGGTGGCGCATTCAATACCCAAAAAAGCAAAAAAAGTTAAAGTAGTAGTGGCTGTAATAGCAGTAATAGTGGAAGTTCCACTTGAATTAAATGGAAGAAAATTTTCCCAATGGATATAAAACAATCCTACCAATCCAATTAAAACAATAGGTACAATTTTTAATATAGTAGTAATTAATTGTACTACACCAGATGTAAATATACCTAAAGAATTAATCCAAGTTAAAAACCAGATGGTGGCTAGTCCTGTAACGATGGCCAAGAATGAATTAGTTGCTAAGGCAGGAATAAAAGTACTCATTGCACTAACAAAAGAAACCGTGATGGCTGCATTGGTACACCATACCGAGAACAAATAACCCCATGCTACTAAAAATCCGGCAAAATCACCTAAACCTTTTTGAGAATATGCATATGGACCACCATTGGCAGCGGGTAATAAATTACTTAAATGCGCAAATACTTTTGAAAGTAAAAAAGCACCAATGGAAGAGCATACCCAGCCTATTAAACTAATACCTCCAAAACTAGCTAGTGTAGCAGGCATCATAAAAACACCAGCCCCAATCATATTGCCTACTACTAAAGAAGTACTTGTCCATATACCTAATTTTTTGTCGGCTGCTTGCATTGCTTAAATATACCTATTAATGATATTCTCAAGATGCTCTTGTTGGCCACTGCTTGCTGCTGGTTCTCCTTTTTCAATGGCATAGGCTTTTAAATCTTCTAGACTTAATTTTCCTTCTTCAAATTCTTTTCCTTTACCAGCATCAAAAGAGGCATATCTATTGGAACGTATTTTCTTGTACTCCGATTTTTGTAAAACTGCATCTGCCGTAATCAATGCACGCGCAAAAGTATCAATACCTCCAATATGTGCATGGAATAAATCGATAGGATCGGTGGAGTTTCTTCTGCGCTTGGCATCAAAATTAATTCCGCCCCCTTTGAATCCACCTGCTTCTACAATGATCAACATAGATTCTACTAATTCATTAATATTGGTAGGAAACTGATCTGTATCCCAGCCATTCTGCGTATCGCCTCTATTGGCATCCATACTTCCTAGCATACCAGCATCTACGGCTACTTGTAATTCATGTTGGAAAGTATGACCCGCTAGTGTAGCATGGTTCACTTCGATATTTAATTTGAAATCATTCAGTAAATCGTATTGTCTTAAAAATCCAATCACTGTTTCACTGTCATAATCGTATTGGTGCTTGGTAGGTTCGCATGGTTTAGGTTCGATAAAGAAAGTGCCTTTGAAACCATTTTTTCTTGCATAGTCTTTCGCTGTATGTAAAAATTTAGCCAAATGTTCTTTCTCTCTTTTCATATTGGTATTGAGCAAGGTCATATACCCTTCACGTCCTCCCCAAAAAACATAATTCTCTCCGCCTAGTGCAATGGTTGCATCTAAGGCTCCTTTTACTTGTGCAGCAGCATGGGTCAATACATGAAAATCTGGATTGGTAGAAGCGCCATTCATGTAACGTTTATTGCTAAACACATTGGCAGTGCCCCATAATAATTTTACGCCACTTGCATCTTGCTTCTCTTTTAAATACGCAGTCAATGCTTGCAAGCGTCTGTCGTTTTCTTTCACATCACTAGTATGATCTACTACATCTACATCATGAAAGCAATAATAAGGCAAGCCTAATTTAGTGATAAATTCAAAAGCAGCATCAGCTTTGTCCTTGGCACGTTCTACTGCATCACTGTGTTCATTCCAAGGATAGATTAAAGTAGGCTCTCCAAAAGGATCAGCCCCATTGCCTACAAAACTATGCCAATAAGCCACTGCAAAACGCAACCATTCTTTCATGGACTTACCTGCAACTATTTTATTTTCGTCATACCAACGATAACTCAATGGATTATCGCTATTTAATCCTTCAAATTTTACAGCACCAATGCCTTTAAAAAATTCTTTTTTACCTAGTACTACTGACATACAATTTATTTTTATAGTTTTTATTAATTATTTAGTAATTGTTTTTCTAATTGATTTTTCCATCCGGCATAAAGTGCATCATACTGCGCTACCTTAGTTGGCTCGATGATTTGAATAGGCTTGAAATCGGAAAAAGCTTCTTTGGCATTATTATACATACCCGATCCTATGCCTGCGCCAATAGCCGCGCCCACACTTCCGTCTGAATGATAGAGGGCCACCGGTACCCCAGTTGCATTCACAAATGCATGGCCGAATACTTTACTCAAAAATAAATTCGCATGCCCTGCTCTAATGATGCTTGGTTGCAAATTATTTTCACGCATAATATCTAAACCATATCTAAAAGCAAAAGCAATGCCTTCTTGTGCTGCATTAAAAATATGTGCTGCTGTATGTTTGTTTAAATCGATGCCAGCAAATTGCGCCCCTAAAATTTTATTTTCAAAAATGCGCTCTGCGCCGTTACCAAATGGAAATATTTTTAACCCTTCACTGCCCGCTTCAATACCAGCGGCGGCCTGATTCATTTGATTGTAATCGTAATTCACGCCCACCATTTTTTTCACCCAGCTATTTAAAATTCCTGTTCCATTGATGCACAATAACATGCCAATTCTATTGGTCTGGGCAGTATGATTCACATGCGCAAAACTATTGACACGAGATTTTTGGTCATAAGATAAGGTATCGCCCACCCCATAAATAACACCAGAGGTACCCGCAGTAGCAGCTACTTCGCCTGGTGCCAATACGTTTAAAGAAAGGGCATTGTTAGGTTGGTCTCCTGCTTTATAAGTAATTGGAATTCCTGCCTTTAAGGATAAAGCGCTGGCCACAGATGTTTGCAAAGCCCCATGGTGACTAAATACTTCCTGAATCTTTGGAAAAAAAGAAGGGTCAAATCCAAAATAGTCTAGCACCGATTTTGAGATTTCTTTATTTTTAAAATCCCAAAAAATACCTTCTGACAAAGCAGCTATTGTTGTGGTAATTTCTCCTGTTAATTTCATGGCAATAAAATCACCAGGTAACATAATTTTATCTATTTGCGCATAAACAGCTGGCTCATTTTCTTTCACCCAAGCCAATTTTGAAGCTGTAAAGTTTCCAGGTGAATTTAATAAATGAGACAAAGCTTTTTCATGCCCTATGGCATCAAATGCTTTATGGCCATAGTCCACCGCACGACTATCACACCAAATGATACTGTCTCTTAAAACATTTTGATTTTTATCCACCAACACTAGCCCATGCATTTGATAAGCAATGCCAATAGCAGCAATGGCTTGTGGATCATAAGATGGATTTATTTTTTTAGCAGCGGCATGCAATTTTAAAGCGCCTTCTTGCACTTGCGCCCACCAGGTATTGGGTGATTGTTCGGCCCAACCTAATTGTTTGGAAATAATGGCATTTTCAGTATCTGGAAATTGAACTGTTGTTATGTTTTTTTGCGTTGCTGCATCCACCAAAGACAACTTTATAAAAGAAGTGCCTATATCAATTCCTAATAAATACATAATGTTAGAATACTTTTTTTAAAAACAGTACGAGTTTTGAATCAAATTTTTACTGTCTCTAAAACTAAGAAATAAATTATTAGTACGTGCAAATAATACGAATTCTTATACCACTGGTATTATTTTTCCCATTTCGTTGTTTTCAGTGCAGGGTCGTTTTCTTTCTTTAAGAAATCAGCTTCCCCAAGTGAACTTGAAGTCCAGTCCAAGACAGCTTCATTCGGTACGGTCTCAATAGGTGTATGCCAGGAATTGGAGGTTTCCTTGTAGGCCAAATTAGTTTGTGCACTATAGCAGGAAATAATGGACCATCTTGGGCTATTGGACAAATTGGCCTCGGACCTATGTAAAATATTGCTGTGAAAAAATAGCGCATCCCCTGCCTCAATTTCTACATATACTAAGTCCATGGTTTTCAATGCATTATCTACCATCTCTTGATCGGCGCCCACTTGCTCCCCTGCAAAGCCATGGTTGACCCTACCCATTTTATGAGAACCTTTGATGACCTGAATACAGCCATTTTCCTTATTGGCTGGGGTTAAAGCCACCATCACACTAATCAATTGGTCGGGAAACATGAACTGGTTTTTGTACCAATACCCATAATCCTGATGCCATTCCCAAGCACCCCCCACCTTGGGTTCTTTTTGCATGAGCTTGGAATGAAAATGGCAAACGGGTGAACCACTATTTAGTAACTGTCCCACTCCTTCTACCATTCTTTCACTTCTAGTTAAATAGCCAAATACATCATTGCCAGGGGTAAACCATAAGGATAGTCTCGTTTTTTTACCCGTTTGATCATTTAAGTCAAGGGCATTTTTGGCCATCGCATCATCTTGTAAGGCAGTGGCGTATAATTTGTCTACTTCTGGCTTAGCGCAAAAATTTTTCACAATCACATAACCATCTCTGTGGTAGGCTTCGATTTGAGCGGGAGATAAAAAAGAGTTGGACATCTTAACTAGTTTTTGATTTGGATCTTTATAATTGGTCTTTAAATATAATAAACTTAGCAGCATAAATGAGCAGTTAACTAATATTTTATTTAAATTGAGGGGAGTAAAATTTTAATAATGAAACTAATTTTAAGCATATGCACATTTTTTGTACTAAGCATTCATGCATTTAGTCAAAAGAAAGTGCTGCTCGCAAAAAATTTAATTGATGGCACAGGAAAAGTGATAGCCAATCCAGCTATTATTATTAGTGACAATAAAATTATTGCCATTGAAAATAAAGAAAATTTACACCTAGATAAATATGGTAATGGATTTACCATCATAGATTTAGGCGAGTATACCCTTTTACCTGGATTGATTGATGCGCATGTGCATCCAGACAATAGCTCAGATGATTATCAAGTGGGGCATTTGCGTGCAAGTTCGGCAGCCAAAACTTTGACGGGTTTAAAAGCACTACAGGACTTACTATCCGAAGGATGGACAGCAGTTCGTGTCGCAGGTGATGAGGATGTTGGTTATGCTAATTTAGAAATAAGAAATGCCATTAATAAAGGCCTTTTTGTGGGACCACATATTTATGGGGCAGGGCATTATTTGTCTGTAACTGGTGGTGGTGGTGACATCAACTTTATTTCCTACGAACAAAAAATAATTGCTGATGGACTAATTGTAGATGGTCCTGAAGAAATTAGAAAGGCCGTTCGCACCGAAATAAAAAATGGTAGTGATTGGATAAAAATTTTAGTAACTGGTGCCTTTATGACCACAGGCGATAATCCACAAAATGTACATTTTAGTCCAGAAGAATTAAAAATGGCCGTAGAAGAAGCAGGTCGTAGAGAGGTTCCTGTGATGGCCCATGCCCATGCCACAGAAGGCATCAAACAAGCTGTGAAGGCTGGAGTTAGAAGCATTGAACATGGTTCCTATATGGACGAAGAAGCCATTGATTTAATGGTAGAACATGGTACTTATTTAATACCAACACTAACCATTGATTTGTATTTCAAAGAACATCTAGCAGATAGTAAGGCCTTGGCCAAGGCCATTGCACTAGCCAATGATTCAAGAGCAGGCATGTACGAAAAATTACGCTTAGGGGTAAAAAAAGGATTGAAAATTGGCGTGGGCACCGACTTTATTGGTTGGCCTGCGAATTATTCGGCGCGTGAATTTGGGGAATTGATTAAAATTGGAATGAGCCCAATGCAAGCCATTCAAGCAGGTACAATAGTGAATGCCCAATTGTTAAATAAAGACAAAGAAATTGGTTCTATTGAAATTGGAAAATTCGCTGACATCATTGCAGTAAAAGGAGATCCATTAAAAGATATCTCTGAATTACAAAGGGTGAAATTTGTAATGATGGGCGGCAAAGTGGTAAAAAATGAAAAATAACAAATCAATAAAATTAAAAAAATAGATTTAAAAATTAAACTATCAACTATGTTACAAATCAAAAAAATAAGCACCGCTTGGATTCTATCACTTGTTCTGATTTTGGTTTTTTCAACCAAGGCCCAAAGCCAAGTACTTTCTAGCGAAGTAATAAAAAGCGCACATTTTGATTATTCAAAATTGGCACTAATTGATGCCGAAGTAAATAAATACGTGAGCAATAATTGGCTTACAGGTACCAGTGTCATTGTAGTGAAAGACAATAAGGTAGTGTATTACAAAGGCTTGGGCTATGCTAATGCAGCTAGTAAAAAACCAATGCCCGCCAATGCCATTTACCGTATCATGAGTCAAACCAAGGCCATTACCAGCTTAGCTGCTTTGCAATTGGTAGATCAAGGTAAAATTAATTTAGACCAAAAAGTATCTGATTTTATTCCTACGTTTAAAAATCCAAAAGTATTGAATCAATTCAATGCTAACGATAGTTCTTATACCACCATTCCAGCGAAAAGAGAAATTACCATTCGTGATATATTCACTCATTCCTCAGGTATTGATTATGCAGGCATTGGTTCTGCAAATATGAATGCCATCTATACAAAGGCTGGTATACCCTCTGGTTTAGGAAAAACAAAGGAAAGTTTATTAGAAAAAATGACCATCCTTGGCGCTTTGCCTTTAGTGCATCAGCCTGGCGAGAAATTTACTTACGGATTAAATACAGATTTATTAGGATGTATTGTTGAAATTGTAAGTGGTACTAGTTTAGAAAATTATTTTCAAAAAAATATTTTTGATCCATTGGGCATGAAGGATACTTATTTTAATGTGCCTGAAGCCAAAGGAGAACGCTTACCAACAGTGTATACCGAAAATGAGGCCAATGAAATAATTGAATGGGCACCTACTTTTAGAAATTTAAATCCTAATTATCCTTTGGTCCAAAAAACTTATTTCTCTGGCGGTGCGGGTTTGTCTAGTACAGCCTATGACTATGCGATATTTTTACAAATGCTTTTAAATGGCGGAAAGTACAATGGCAAACAAATTCTTTCGCCACGTACCGCAGCCATCATGGTGAGCCCTCAATTGGATTTTAAATACAATGGGGTGGATGATTTTGGTTTGGGTTTCTCCTTGACTTCTGAGAAATCAGCCAATTTGAATGCAAGAAATAAAGGATCTTTTGCTTGGGGTGGTTACTATGGTACCACTTATTGGGCAGATCCTAAAGACAATTTAATTGTACTTATCATGACGCAACATACCCCTAATTCACATGGTGACCTTGCGGGTAAAATTGAAAGAATTATTTACGGAAGTGAAGTAAAATAAAAAAATAGTCCTTAATAAAAAAAGCCATTGTAGCAAACACTACAATGGCTTTTTTTATTTGTTAATTCTTTAAGCTTCTAAACTCTTTGCAAGATCTGCTTTGCTCCACTTCTTGGTTTCTTCTATCCAAGCACCTGTATGTTCAGAAATATTCATTAGAATCTCCCAGGCTTGATTCATTAGGCTCTTTTTAATAGCAGTACTTTTATAATTTTTATCAAGCTCTACCTTACCTACAATTTCCCCATTTAATAAATAAGCTGTTTTGTTAAAAATTTTGCCCACTACTTTTTTATTTTTTCCAAAAAAACAATCTCCAATTAAAATACCAATCACCTGTTCTTGCGTGGTATCCAATATCATCATGTTTTGGATATAGCCCACTGTTTCTTTGTTTTGGTTTTGGATTAAATACATAGTGTAAAATTAAGCGATTAATTAAAGTTATAGAGGTAGTTACTTTATTTGATTGTTTGTTTGTTTGTAAAATTTTTAGTTCTTGTTTTAACTAATCATTAAACAAATTAAATCCTAAGCAACTTGATTATAGGGAATTTGTTGCATTAATAGTTTAACAATTTCTTCTGTTGAATGGGTTAATTTGAATTGAATGGTATTGTCAGCTTGAATCCACTCAGTAAATACTTGATTAAAATTTTTATCTATTTTTTTTATCACTTTCACACCCAATTTTTTCATGGCTGCTGCATTGCACTCTTGTTCGAAATGATTTAAGATAGGGATACTCAATAATTTCTTATTTAAATACATGGCTTCTGCAGGTGTTTCAAAACCTCCCGCTGTTATAATGCCATGACAATTAATTAAACTTTGGGTGAAACTGGCATTATCAATAGGAAGTAATGTAATATTATTATACTTAGTGACCAGCTTCACTTCCTTAGTAAAAACTTCAAAAGAAAATTTTGATTGTGCAAACAAATAAGGATTTAAAACAGAAAGCGAATACTGAGGTAAATAAACAGTGATATGGCCATTGTCAACAGGAGTTGCATTGACTATTTCATCTTTTATAATAGGATTGAATATATTATTATCATAGGATTCAAAATGCAAGCCCATATAATGTGTGCTTCTTACAAATTTATCAAGTACCCAATTACCTAAGGGGTTAAAACTGTTTGATCTTGGGGTTAACTTACTTTGAAAACTAGCCTGGTGCCCGAACTGAATACTATTTTTCTTCTTTAAAGTACAAGCCAAAGAAGTAATGAATTCAAAATCGTTAATAATGACATCATAATTTTCAATGGGTAATGCCTTGGCTTCTTTATATATATTAAAGCCTAGTGATTTAGATATTTTCCCATAATCCATCCCGCCTGTTGACTTATAATGTAAACTAATGCCATTACTTCTGTATTTAATGGGCAGTGGGGTTTGTAATTGTGCATTAGAACCACTCAAGAAAAAGTCTACCTCTCCATATTTTTTTAGGTGGGGGTATAATTGTTCTGCCCTACTTATATGGCCATTGCCTGTTCCCTGTATTGCGTAAAATATTTTCATGAATATAATATTACATGGAAACCTGAAAAGCCACTTCCTTGGTCATTACACTTAGCTCTTCTCTTATATTGATGATTTTATTTTTTTTGCTTCCTTTCTCTTCTTCAAATTGCTTAGGATCATAATGGTATAAAGTCCAGGCATTGTCATAATATTCCAGGGAAGTTAAATTCTCTATCCAATCTCCACTATTTAGATAAGTAACAGAACCTTTTTCAGTAGTCACCAAACGCTGTTGTGGCTGATGAATATGCCCACAAATTACATATTGGTAATTGTTTTCAATGGCCAATTCTGCGGCAGTTTGTTCAAAATTATTGATCCAAGACACTGCTTTTTTCACTCCATTTTTTACACTCTTGCTTAAGCTCATTTTTTCTTTACCCATTAATTTCAAACTCCAGTTGACCAAACTATTAATAAGTATTAGTAAATCATAACCATAGCCACCCAATTTTGCTATTATTTTAGCACCTCCCTTGGTCGTTCTGTCAAATACATCCCCATGGAATACCCAGTTTTTCTCTCCATTGATTTCAAAAACAATTTTATCGGTTAATTGGATATTGCCCATTTCAAAATCGGCATATTTACGCAAGGCTTCATCATGGTTGCCCGTGATATAAATAACCTTGGTGTCCTTGCTGGCCATGCTAAAAATTTGTTTGATCACCGCCATATGGCTAGTTGGAAAATAACGCTTGTTAAACTGCCAAATGTCTATAATGTCCCCATTTAAAATGAGTGTTTTTGGCTTAATGCTCTTTAGATAGTTGAGCACTTCTTTTGCTTGACAACCAAAAGTACCCAAATGTAGGTCACTAATGATGCATATTTCCATTGGTCGCTTATCCATGGGTTATAGTTTATGTAAAAAACGACTAATTATATAACTTGAATATGTCGGTATTATTAACTTAGTATTACCAAATTGTAACCAGAATATTACTAAATGTATCTTTGCTAGTTTTATAGCTTAATTTTACATCGAAATTTAGATATAGATGAAGAACAATTACATTCCTAGAGATATTAGCTGGCTTAGCTTTAATGCCCGTGTTTTACAAGAAGCCAACGACCCAAGCGTTACCTTAAAAGATAGAATTCGTTTCTTAGGCATATTCTCTAATAATTTAGATGAGTTTTTCCGAGTACGTGTAGCCACACTTAAAAGAATGGTTGAATTAATTGATAAAAAGAAATCACTTAATATAGATATTCTTGAATCTCCTAATTTAATATTAGATGAAATTCAAAAAGTGGTGTTAAAACAACAAAGCGAGTTTAATCGTATTTGGAATAATATCAACAAAGAGCTTATTAAAAGAAAGGTTGTTATTATTAATGATAAAAAGTTAAACCTTACTCAAAAAATATTTGTACGTAATTATTTCGACGATGTAGTGCGCCCCTACATTATTCCATTGATGATAGAAAATTTACCCGAGCTGCCTTATCTACGTGATAAGAGCTTGTACTTAGCCATTGTGATGCGAAATAAACAAAATGCCTATCATGAAAAATTTGCCTTAATTGAAATTCCTTCTAAGTCCATAGGCCGCTTTGTCATTCTTCCATCTTCCAAAGGAACCGAGGCCATTATATTATTAGAGGATATTATTAAGTTTAATTTACCCGTTATTTTTTCGCATTTTAAGTTTACTCATTTCGACGCCCATGTATTTAAAATTACCAAGGATGCCGAAATTGATCTAGACCAAGAAGTAGGATTAAACTTTGTTGAAAAGATTTCAAAAGGGGTAAAAAATAGAAGAAAAGGAAAGCCAGTTCGTTTTGTATATGATAAAGAAATGAACGCCGAACTATTAGACTTCTTAATTCAAAAATTACATCTTACACGTAAAAGCAGCATTATTCCAGGTGGTCATATTCATAATTTCAGACATTTTATGGATTTCCCGGATGTACTCGTAGAAAAACAAGAAAGACCAAAACCCTTCCCGCATCCTGCTTTTAGAAATAAAACACAGGTATCTGAAGTAATATTGAAAAAAGATGTGATGCTCCACTTCCCTTACCACAACTTTGACCCTGTGATTGATATGTTAAGAGAAGCGGCCATGGACGATGATGTTATTTCCATAAAAATAACTGCTTACCGTTTAGCCAGTAATTCAAAAGTGATTAATGCACTTATCAACGCTGCTAGAAACGGAAAAGAAGTAACTGTGTTTTTAGAATTGAAAGCAAGATTTGATGAAGAAGCGAATTTAGAATGGAAAACCATGATGGAGGAAGAAGGCGTTAAAGTGCTGGTGGGTATTCCAAATATAAAAGTGCATGCCAAAATATGTATCATTCAAAAAAGGGTTAACAATAAAATTCAACAATACGGATTTATTAGCACAGGTAATTTAAATGAAAAAACGGCAAGGGTTTATGCCGATCATTGTTTGTTAACGGCCAACAAAGCCTTATTAATGGAGGTGAATAGAGTATTTACTTATTTAATTAATTGGCAATTAGGCGGCAAACCTATTCAAAAGGCCAAGCATTTATTGATTTCTCCTATTAGTATGCGAACTAGTATTATCCAATTAATAAATGAGGAGATAAAATTTGCCAAGCAAGGCTATGCAGCTGAAATAACTGTTAAGCTTAATTCATTGAGCGACCATATATTGTTGGACCATTTGTATAAGGCTATAAAAACGGGCGTGAAAGTAAACTTAATTATAAGAGGTATACTTACATTAAAAGAAGGTATGGAGAAAGCGAAAAATCCTATCAATGCCATTAGTATTGTGGATCAATACCTAGAACATGCGCGTGTAATGATATTTCATAACAAGGGAAAACAAAAAGTATTCATCTCCAGTGCTGATTGGATGGTTAGAAACTTGGACCACCGCATTGAAGTGGCTGTTCCTATTTTGGATCTTAAGATTAAAAAAGAATTAATTGAAATTATTAACATTCAATTAAAGGATAATCAAAAAGCTAGAATTTTAGATTCAGAATTAAACAATAATTATGTACCTTCCCTTCGGATAAAAAAGGTGAAATCTCAGGTAGAAACTTACCATTATTTAATAGGAAAAAAATAGAATCAAATTGATACTCGCAGCCATAGACATAGGAAGTAACGCGGTTAGATTGCTCATCTGCGAAGTAGTTAAAAAAGGTAAAGAAGTTGGATTTAATAAATTATGCCTTTTAAGAATTCCCGTTCGTTTGGGTTTTGATGTTTTTGAAAAAGGGCATATTGGTGGACAAAAAAAGAAAATGCTCATCAATACCATTAAGTCTTTTAATAATTTAATGAAAGTGTATGAAGTGGAGCATTATATGGCCTGTGCCACTAGTGCCATGCGCGATGCAGAAAATGCTAAAGAAATCATCAAGGAAATAAAATCAGAAACCAGTATTGAAATTGAAGTTATTACTGGCGAACTAGAAGCTGAAATTATTTACGAAAACCATATTGCGGAATTGTTGGATAAAGACAAAAGTTACTTGTACATAGATGTAGGTGGTGGTAGCACCGAGATTACTTTATACCACAAATCAAATGTAGTGGTGCAAAAATCATTCAATATTGGCACCGTTCGTATACTTACCAAAAAAGTGAAAGACGAGACCTGGGAGGAAATGAAGGAAACTTTGAAAGACTTGTCCAAAAAATACAATAATATGATTGGCATTGGATCCGGGGGTAATATCAACAAGTTATTTTCATTAAATGGGAATAAAAACGGAAAATTTATCAGTGCGGAAAATTTAAAAGAAATAAACAAGGAAATGGAGCCCTTGAGCGTGGAAGAAAGAATGGATAAATACACTTTAAAAGAAGATAGAGCAGAAGTAATCGTACCTGCCTTAAGTATTTATAATGCCATTTGCAAGTGGGCAGATATTGAAGAAATTTATGTGCCTAAGATTGGATTAGCAGATGGCCTCATACATCACTTGTATGATATGGTCGAACACGAATAATTTATTTCAAATTCATATAGTCCTGTAAATGCTCGATTAATGATTTTTGAGAGTCGATGGTATGTTTGATAATATCGCTTTGGCTAATTAAATTGATCAGTTTCCCATTTTCAAATACAGGTAAATACCTCAAGGTTTTTTCATTCATAATTTTAGTACAAAGCTCGATGCTATCCTTACTATCCAACAAAGGGATATCGGTCACCATAATCTCATCTACAGTGGTGGTATCAGAACTGCGACCTGCTAAAACAATTTTACGTGCATAATCTCGCTCGGTAAACATACCTATATAATGCTCGCCTTCTAAGACAATCAAGCAGCCAATATTATAATCAGCCATCATTTTAAGTGCATCTAAAATAGAGGTATTGCTGGTGACAGTAATTAATTTTCTATTTTTTGTATGCAAAAGATCGTATACGGTAGTCATATGCAATCAGATTTAAGGTTCGTTGGGGCGTTTACCTAATTTACGACATTTTCTGCTTCATTCAAATTATATTGCCTATTTATTTAGACAAAATAAGAAAACTCAAACCAATGATATATAATAAAAGCATGCTATTGAGTAGGCGCTTTGTGCCTTGAGGTGCTTGGTCAAATTCTTTCCAAACATAAATACCCCAGATGGCTGCAATTACAGTGGCGCCCTGGCCCAAACCATAAGATACAGCAGGACCTGCCTTGCCAGAGGCGATTATGTTTAAAGACATACCAATGCTCCAAATAGCGCCTCCTAAAATGCCAACCAAATGATCCTTGAGGCTGCCCTTAAAATATGACCCAAATAAAATCGGGCTTCCTACAAATGGCTTTTTCATTTGAATACTATTAAAAACAAAACTACTGAGCACCACCCCAATACCAAAAAATACAAGTGCTGTGTAGGGGGTAAGCTTCTCGGCTTCAGGCATACTAAAATTATTCACCATCGAAGCGGCTACATATTTATAAAACAAGCCCATCAAGCATCCACTTACAATAGATAGGATCAATCCTTTTTTTGAAATTTTCTCTGAAGCACTGGATTGTAATTTTTGATAGGCCCTTGCGTTTAATAAAATAGCCAATACAATTAAAGCTACGCCTCCAAAAATCAACAAAGGACTTCCTGCTGGATGATCCACATAGTTCACTATCACCCCTAAGACCAAGGCAATACCAATACCCACTGGAAAGGCTACCGACATACCTGCTATGGCAATGGCAGCTACTAGTAATATATTGGCCAAATTAAACACTACCCCACCCAATACTGCTGAATAGATATTGCTATTGGACGCTTGATGCATATCCGCCAAAAAAGATCTTCCTGCTGTTCCATTGCTGCCAAGTGTGAATGCAATAATTAATGTAGTCATTAAAATACCCATGCCATAATCCCAGTACAATAATTCAAAACGCCAGGAAGGAGAAGTGAGCTTGGTGGTATTGGCCCAAGAACCCCAACAAACCATGGTCACAAAACAAAGTAAAATAGCTAGGGAATAATTTTCTACAATAAACATAGTAGGTTATTTTAAGTTTATAAGCAATTAGTCAATTTCATTTCTATAAGGCACAGAAGCTTGTGCGCCCAATCTGGTCACTGCAATAGATGCAGCTTTTACTGCAAATTCAATGGCCTGCTTCCAACTTTTATCTTCAGTGATAGCAACTGCAATAGCTCCACTAAAAGTATCCCCAGCAGCAGTAGTATCAAGGGCTTGAACCATGGGTGCAGCTACTAAAAAATGTTCCTCATTATTTTGAAAATAAGCCCCTTGTTTACCTAAGGTAACAATTACATTTTGTACGCCTTTTGCTAAAAATATTGTGGCTGCTTGGCCTGCACTTACTTGGTCTACTACATTGATCCCAGTTAAAATACTTGCTTCTGTTTCATTAGGGGTGAGGAGGTACAAGCCATTTAATAATTCATCGGAAAGTATTTGCGCAGGCGCTGGATTGATGATAATTTTTTGATGATTTTGTTTGGCATTTTTTGCGACTTGCTCGATGGTCACCATTGGAATTTCCAATTGCATTAGAAGTATTTGAGCAGCTTCCATACCCTTCACCTTGGCAATATCGGCGGGTAATAAATTGGCATTCGCCCCAGGTGCCACCACAATGCAATTTTCTCCTTGCTCATTCACATTAATTAAAGCAGTTCCAGATGGCGCATTCTTATCTATAAAAATAAAACTAGTGTTGATCTTTTCTTTTTGAAGGCCTTCAATGGTTTGCTTTCCAAAAATATCATCCCCTACTTTGGCCACTAATAAAACACCCCCACCCAAGCGAGCCGCAGCCACAGCCTGATTGGCCCCTTTACCTCCAGCATTCATAAAAAACTCACCCCCTAAAATAGTTTCCCCTGGCAAGGGTAATGTTTTTGCCTTAACCACCATATCGGTATTGGCACTGCCCACTACAATAATTTTTGAAAGCCCCATTAATTGATTTTTTTATTAGAATAAACAACAATATCGCTAATCAAAATATTTCCAATGGTAGTAGGATTCAATAAAGTTAATTTCAATTGATGGGGGCCCTCTTTTAATTGATATTTTGCAAATAATTCAGCTTTTCTTCTTTTGAAATTATAAGGAAGTAAAACAATTTCTTTTTCCCCATCCAAATCTACTTCCACTTTAAATTCATAATCAGTATTCGCATTCCATTCATCAGACATGGAATTGGTGACTGCTATTCCATCGCCGTCAAAGGCATAAGAAAAACTATCTTTAAAAGGAAGATTCGACCAACCTGTCCATTTTCTTATACTTGGTGTTAGTCCAACAAAAGACTGCTCTAATGCAACAGGCACAGGTGCTTGGTAAACAATAGATACATTATTGTCTTGCACAGAACCTCCATTTTTTATAATAGATTGTAAAGCATGCTTGTAACCCAATTGATACATTTTATTCAAAGAAATATTGGTGTACACAAAATCTCTATTTTCTATTTGCGCTAAATTTTTCTTCCAATAATTAGGTATCTTATCATAACCTATAATGGCGCCTAAAATTCCTGCAGCAGAAGATGGATTGCAATCTGCATCCTGACCAGCGCGTATGGCAATTTCCATGGTTTGTCCAAAATCTCCATTGCCATATAGTAAGCCCATAATCACATAAGCAGAATTCACTCTTGCACTTATATCAAATGGTTTAAATACCCCTTCGCTGCAAGCCAAGTCATTGGTCCATTTTTTCTGTACTTCAAACCAAGTACGTTTCCAATCTTTTGGGTATTGTTGATGCCATTTGATCACATCGCTGATGCATTGATAATAAGTACTTTGTTGGGGAATGGATTTTAAAGCTTCAGTGACAACAAAATTAATATCATTGGAAACAAAGGCTTGAGTATATAAATTAGCAATGTACACGCCTCCATACCAGCCATCTCCGTAATTCATGATATGACCCACTTTATCGCAAAGTTTAGTAGCAGTGGCACT
>Ga0214919_10002808_pt1 | contig 26923 bp, 16 predicted proteins | sample LL1503_MetaG_FD_177994 | JGI IMG/M metagenome (GOLD analysis project Ga0214919, IMG submission 177994) | Freshwater microbial communities from Lake Lanier, Atlanta, Georgia, United States - LL-1503 | ecosystem: Environmental > Aquatic > Freshwater > Lake | place: USA: Georgia | collected...
GTTCCGCTTTGTCCCAAAATAAATAACGAAATTCGTTTTATGGTACTAAGTAGATTTTGGTTAGCGATTTTTATTTCATCAATAGCATTTGTGCTAATTGGTTTATTCACTTCGAATAATTATTCCATTGATTATATTTTGAACGGTGAAAAAACAGATCCTGTTTTAGTTGGCGAGAAATACCTCAATCAAATCCCAAAATATATACGTGATAGTATTCAAAAGGCACCCGAGCAAACCATGGTTGTTAATATTAATAGCGCTGACGGTGACACCGTCTATTGCTATAAAAACAAGTCTGTCCAACTATATTCAGGTGTTCAAAAATCCGATGGACTATTGCCAACATGCAAAAACACCTTGGTAGATATCATTTTGCCATTGGTCGCTTATTTGGCATTTTTCTGTGGAATCATGCAGTTGTTAATAGATTCTGGCGCTTCCGAAAAATTAGCGAAAAAATTAAGTCCTTTGTTCGTGATTGTATTTCCAACTATCCCAAAAAATCACGAGTCAATTTCATACATGACGCTAAATTTTGCGGCAAATTTCTTAGGCTTGGATTCCGCTGCCACGCCATTTGGCTTAAAAGCAATGCAAAGTTTACAGGAGTTAAATCCGGATAAAGACCGGGCAAGTGATGCCCAGATTATGTTCATGTGTCTCCATGCTGCAGGTTTAACATTAATTCCAACTTCAATCATTGGTTATCGCGCTGCAGCGAATGCGTCGAATCCAGCGGATGTTATGTTGCCTTGTATCATTACTTCTTTAATCGGAACGATTGCTGCCTTTCTAATTGTTGGAATTCGTCAGCGCGTAAATTTTAAAAGTGCCGTCCTAATTATTGGATTAATGGGGCTTATTTCTGGCGTTGTTGGACTCTTGTTCTATATTAATCAAATGGATTTAATTTCTAAGAATTATTTTACCGGAAATCTATCTGGTATCATGTTATTAGGAATTATTGGTGTCACTTTGATTTTTTCATTAATGAAGGAAAAAGAATTTAAATTGAAAAGCACTACGGTCTTTGACTCTTTTGTATCGGGCGCTCATAATGGCTTAAAGACGGGTGTAATTATCTTTCCATATGTACTTGGAATGTTGGTGGCTATTTCTTTGTTTAGGAACAGCGGGCTTTTTGAAATTATCAGTAATGGGATCACCTATTTATTTTCTATGATGGGTGTTGCCAATGAGGTTACCTCCTCGTTACCTGTCGCCATGTTACGTCCTTTTAGTTCTGGAGGCTCCCGTGGTTTCATGATTGATGCGATGCATAATTTTGGTCCAGATTCATTCACCGGAAGATTGAGTTGTATTTTTCAGTGTAGTGCAGAAACAACTTTTTACGTAATAGCAGTTTATTTTGGTGCCATTAATGTGAAAAATACGCGATATACCCTAGGCACCATGCTTTTAGTCGATTTAGTATGTGTTATCGCCGCAATTTTTGTAGCCACATGGTTTTTTTAATGGAAGCGTATGTTTAATTTTTTTAGACGAAAGAAAGAAACTCCTAAGCCGTCAAAACCGATGGAATTGAAGCCAATTCAATATGATCCAAAAATAATTTTAGCGTGGGCAAAAGCGATTGAAGGAGATCGAGTGATTCAATTAGGACTAAAAGAAAATGGTTATCCGGAGTTGTTTCATGCCACTGAGGCTATTTTTCTTAATCAAGATTCCAGGGATTGGTTAATCGCGAATGGTTACGGACAACTGATGGCGATGGTGAATGCTGCTGAAGGATTAACGGATGCATGTGAATGGCTAGCAACTCATAAATTTGAATTATTATTTCATATCGGTAGGGCGGTGGATCATTACCCAGAAAGTTGGGAATGGCTGAAAAAATTTGCTACGCCTGATTTGTTCATGTTGGCAAAAAGCATTCAGTTTATCAAGGATCAGATTGAGGAAAATCATGGTGATATTCACTCCATGGGCAAGGATTTATAAGCCATAAAAAAAGCCCGCCGAAGCGAGCTTTTAAGAAATTTGTAAGAATTAAATCTTCGTCACCTTTCCAGTTAATAGTTGTCCTGAAACAGTAGTTACTGTATAAAAGTAGATTCCATTAGGTAAAGTAGAGATATTAATGCTACTCTCAGTAGTGGAGGCTGCAAATTTACCATCCATTCCTACTAATACGACAGAACTAATGGCTTCACTCGCTTCAAAATTCACGATGTCTGAACTTGGATTCGGGTAAACATTGATTTCCGCAGTCAACTCTGTAATTGAGTTTACTGCACCAATAGAGATATTATCTAACCAAAATTGATTATTAGGTAAACCTGTTCCAATTCCAAATAAATAAGCCGCAGAGGTAGATGCAATGATGATAAGTCTATTTGCTGTACCAGCGCCAAATTGCTGAAAAGGAAGGGAAACTGATGTCCAAGTATTGGAAGTTCCAGCGTAATAACCCAAGGCTTGAAACATGACCACATCGTCCATGTTGCCTGCTCCCATAGTATCCGAAAATTGAGCAACTATCACACACGTGTCACCCATAACTGCTGTATGTTTTTCAGCAAACATTAAGGGTTGCGAACCTGCATTGGGAAAGGCCCCATTCATCACTTGTTGTAAGAGACCAGGGATGGTATCCGATGGCGACTGAATAGCTGCGGCTACCATAGGATCAACAATAGACCTTAATTTAGCAGACTGCAAACCTGCAAAAGGCGAGGCAGTTTCCATAGTGTAAAGTCCTTGACCCCATCCAGGGCTATCGGTGGCAATTCCAGGAAGTAATTCCGTAGCTGTTGCTTCGAAGTTACCATTCACAACATTTTGGGCACTCGCAGAAGCGATAAGTCCCAAAAATCCAAAAGCAAGTAAAATTTTTTTCATAGTTATTTGATTTAAGTGTCAACAAATGTAGTAATTAATTGTGAATCCAATGCTTTGTTAGATTTTTTAACATTTAGTATGAACCAAGATATAATTCAAAAAAAATAAGGGTGTACAATTAGATACACCCTTATTATTACTTTTATTAATTACTTCGATTATTGATAAACAAGGTCTATACAAGGAAGTGCAAAATTAGCCATGGGACCTCCATTTCCGTAGAATTGTGAACTCGTAATTTTTAAGGCACCTTGACTGATTGGGAATTGAATAGCTAAATTTCCTGGCTGGTAAAGTACCCTACCAATTGTTTGTGTTATATATATTGGCCAGTTCGTCTGAATTCTATTCACGGTGTAGGTATGATTTGGCATCAATGATAAAGGAGGGATGCTCATGTACGACATTGCCAAAGAATCAAATAATGAACTTCCGCTAAATAATACTGCGTTGGATACGCTATCTCTAATTTCAATTAGATAGGGTATTTGTGATAAACCGGCGCAACTTTGATAACCGATAGAACAAACTGTTTTGGGGGTATTTACTTCAAACGAATAGGAATGTACCTCGGCATCCATAAGATTCATGTCTGTTAATTGCTGTTGTTGGGAGGCGTTGGAATAAAGGGATAAAAATTCAGGTGTGGCACCAGTGCAGGGTGTTTTTGAAGTGCCAATCGGATCTTTTTTGCAACTAGCAACAAGAAAACCAATCGCACAAATCATGGCAATCATTTTTTTAACATTCATAGTTATAAATTAGGGGGTTAGTAGTTGCACTAACGCTCTACTATTTTTTTTGTTGTTTGGGTGGTTGGATTGCATCACTCGTACGTTCCGTGTATCTCGATTTATCGTGTCTCTCGACTCCGCTCGATTCACTAACAGGGCATCGAAAAAGCTGGTCGAGCGGAGCCGAGAAAAGCTTGATAAAGTTAGCCGAGATGCACTCGATAAGCTTTAATGGAAGCTAGCTGTGCCGGGTATAAATGTCAAAAAATAGATTATATTAATAATGTAAATGCAAAGTACTACTTTGGATTTTTAATGTAAATACAAAGTTATAGTTTGCATTATATTAAATTTTTTTATAGTTTTGTATAAATATTAGGCAATGGATTTAATAAGAAAGCAAGTTTTTATCGATAATGATGGACAGAGTATATTTTTCTGGGGTGCTCGTCAAACAGGGAAAAGTCATTTACTTAAAACACTCTTTCCTGGGGCATTAGTATTCGATTTATTACTTTCAGATGTATATAAACGATTGATTACAAATCCTGAATACATTCGAGAAACAATTTTAGCTCAAGAAAAAAAACTTGTAATCATTGATGAAATTCAGCGCATTCCAATTTTATTAAACGAAGTTCATTGGCTAATAGAGAACCATGCTATCCAGTTTATATTAAGCGGTTCAAGTCCTCGAAAAATTATTCGTTCAGGAGAAAATTTATTGGGAGGAAGAGCATTAAAATATTCATTATATCCACTATGCTACAAAGAAATCCCAAATTTTGACTTGAATAGAGCACTAAATAATGGATTGCTTCCAAGACATTATTTATCAAAAAATCCAAAACGATTAATTGCTTCTTATATAGGTAATTATCTACAAGATGAAATTGTCGCTGAAGCTAAGATTAGAAACGTTGGTATATTTTCAAAATTTTTACACGCCGCTGCATTTAGTCAGGGTGAAATGGTAAATTATACAACTATTGCCGCAGATTGTGGTGTTTCTGCAATTACCATAAAAGAATATTTTCAAATCTTGGAAGACACCTTGTTGGGGTATTTTATCCCTGTTTATCAACGAAAGCCAAAAAGACGTGTAGTTAAGACGCCTAAATTTTACTTTTTTGATGTTGGCGTTGCAAATAATTTACTTCATAGAGGAAGAATAGAAAAAGGAAGTGAATTATTTGGTCATGCTTTTGAGTCCTTTATTTTTCAAGAGCTAATCGCTCACAAGCACTATTCAGGTTTAGAATACCTTATTTCGTATTGGAGAACAGCGACACAAATTGAAGTGGATTTTATCTTAGGATACAATGAAGTAGCTATAGAAATAAAATCATCCGACAATATTACATCAAAACACCTATCAGGATTAAAAGCTTTCAAAGAAGAATATGAAGTAAAAAAAGCGATTGTAGTGTGCACAGAACCCTTGCCAAGAATAGTAGATACAATTCTTATACTTCCTTGGAAAGATTTTTTAGAAAAATTGTGGGCTGGTCAGATTATTTAAAAACAAAAGTGGCTTAGATCTTACGTTTATTTTTAAAAGCGGAGTCTAGAGGACCGGAATCGATTCACTAACCAAGCTCCGAAAAAAGCACAGCAAGCTGTGCCCATTCGATAAGCTTTATTGGAAAGCTAGCTGTGTGTTTCTATTCCCCCGAATCTCTATCTTTGCGCGTTAGAAGTACGTAAGAAGTTATCATAATTTTGAAACAATGGATGTCGATAGCCTCATTTTACACGATAAATTTCGTTGATTTTTACTATTTGGCTAAAAATTATTGATTTTGTAAGTAAAGTTCTTTATTCGGTAACAAAATGTAAATACCATTTTCAGGAACATAAATCCCTTTTTCGAGAATTTCATTTATATATTCACAAGTCTTATAAACATTATAAATTCTATATGTTGCAACATTATTTTTGGGATTGGTATCGAGTGAAACTATAAAGTAGGGTGGATAAGAATCATGATCTACTCCAAATTTAATAATTTTTTTTACTACGTGACCGAATAATACTGAATCTGAAATCACAATATTTTTCCTCAATTTATTAATTTTAATTTCCATTGTAATTTCTGTAGCAACCCCTTTAATTAATTTGTTTCCTAAATACATTGGTTTCCATTCAGAAATAGTCTTTAATTCATAATTTCCTAAATTAATTTCATTATAAAGAGTCATTACAGGTTGGATACCATTTTTGTTAATCTCAAAATTCCCAATCATTTTTTTAAGAAGTGTATCTCTATTTATTCCAACAAGAAAATTAAATCTTTTTGTGTATGTGCTGTATTTAGCAACACGAAGAGGGGCAAGGCAAGGATCAAAAACATATGAATCTTTCCAAATCCCATCGCGAAATAACTTACCTTTATATGAAACACCTCCTTTTTCTAAAGTAAAATTAGTAGGGTCGCCGAGGTGCCATTCAAAATTAGTGTTTACTGTTGAATCAACATTAAACATGCAAATTCTCTTTGCATCAAATGAAAATGAATTAATTCCAAATTTACATCTATAAAGGTCAAAATCAACTTTACGAGATTTACAATTAATTATTATTTGATTATTTGAATTTTTTATTAAATAATTTCCATTGCTATTGATTTCAAAAAGATATTTACCATGGCCTAAGTGACTCATTTTTTGCAAATTCTCGCTAATTATTTGATCAAGTAATTTCCTTTTATTTTCGCTGAAATTATTTTGTATATCATAACCTATTTCAGAATAATATATTTTAAGCGATTTCTCAATATCCCGCTTTACCCAAATTTTGTATTGGTCAGAAGTTAGCTTAGAATATAAAGAATCTGCTTTAAAGAAATTTAAAATATTTATTGAACTATCAATTGTAAGTTTGATCATTGAATCCATTTTATATTGATTCAATAAAAGGTTTTTTTCGATTCTATTGGTCTCAGAATCTTCATCAACCTGCATATTTTTTTCTAAATTAATATTTGTTTTCAAACTGAAGTCTTTGATTGATTTAGTCCATCCTTCCATGTTAGATTTATAATAAAAGGCTCCATGTTTACCATAAGAAAAAACTCCTGAAGGAGATTTAATACTTATGTTACTTGATCTATTAAATTCTTTTAATAAACTTTCATCTTCATCATCGACAAAACCTTCTTTCAGTAAAAAAAAATGCTTAAAGCCATTAATAGGTATATCTAAATCTATAAGTTCTTTGTAATAATAGTCAAATATTTTTTCTTGTTCGTTTTGAGTCAATGATATTTTAAAGTCCCTTGTATCTTTTTTTGACATTCCCCACATTTCGCCAACTAAGAGAACTAAACATAATTTCCCTTTGTCCTCTGTTTCATATATTTTTGAATATTTATTTGATTTTTCTTCAGAAAATCCTACAGAAAGTTGCATTAATTTTCGGATGTAATTATATTCAACCACAGCTAATTGCACTTGTCGAACTTCATCTTCTTCAGACTTATATTTTGAAGAGAGAATATAATTTCTCTTAACTCCAAATCCATCATCATCAGATGTGAATTTCCATTGACTGTAAGTGTTACTAAGAAAACCAAATATTATGATTAGTGAAAAAAGAAGATTTTTATTTTTCATTTTTAAATTGTTTGTTAAGAACTACCCAAATCTAATAAAAATTTACGAAAATGACGAATAAGTCATTAATTATTAAATGATGAATACGTCATTTTGTTGTTATGGGCAAAGCTCAAATAAAAGACGAAGAATTATTAGCTGCTATCGTAATGGGATTAAAAGCCTTGCGCATGAAAAAAGGTATCACGCAAGAAGACTTTTTTAACGATACAGGGATTCATATTTCTAGAATTGAAACGGGGAAAGTGAATGTCTCGGTTAGCACGCTTAAAGCTATTGTATCGTATTTTGATATTTCATTAACTGTATTTTTCCAGGCAATTGAATGTTGAATGTTTTTGACAGTTATTTTGAGGAAAATAAAGCAAAGTTATAAAACGCTAATCTTATTTGTTTTATTAATTCTGTATTTACATACTTAAAATTGAATATTTACATAGTCTTTTTTCCGAAATTACATAAGATTAATTCCGATATTACATAAAATAAAACATTAGGATAAATAATAATGATTAATGAAATGTACAAAATATTATAAAAATGCTTAAACGAAACAGCAAAAAATGATTTTTCTGTTCTTATGCCGATTTGATTCACTGATAAACTTTATACCGTGTCTCTCGACTCCGCTCGATCCACTTTCAAGAGCACAAGTCGCTCGATCCACTAACAGGGCATCAAAAAAGCTGGTCGAGCGGAGCCGAGAAAAGCTTGCTAAAGTCAGCCGAGTGCTTCTCTCGTCCGCCAAGGCGGACAACCACAGCAAGCTGTGCCCACTCGATAAGCTATACTGTATCTTTCGATCTACCGTGTCTCTCGATCCACCTAGGCGGACTCGATCCACTAACCACCCTAAAAAATGGGCAACTTTTTACAACGATTATTTAATAATCATCACATCTACTCGACGGTTATCTTTTCGTCCTAATGGTGTGTCGTTGGACGTTTTTGGTTGTGTTTCACCAAAATGATTAATGATAATTCGATCAGTGTTGATTCCGTTCAATATCAAGAAGTCTTTAACGGCATTTACCCGATTTTTAGAAAGTCCAACATTGTATGATTCAGCACCTGTGGCATCGGTATGTCCTTCTAAGGAAAGCTTGAATGTTGGGTTGGCTTGGAGTAAATTTACCATGCTCTCTAATTCGCCAAAACTTTCTTTTTTCACTAACGATTTATCAAATTCAAATAGAATAGTCTTCGATACAGAGCCTGATACTACTTCTGTTTCTGGAATTGTTTTAGTTCCGGAATTATCAATGATGACCGTATCAATTTTGTATTCTGTTTTGGTAATAAATACGGTGTCAACGCTATGGATTTCTCGATAGATGGTATCTATTTTTATTTTGGATATTTTGGGTGCTTTTTCCGGACGACAAAGGGTTATTTTTAGCATCAATTCATGGGATCCTGAACTGTAAGATGCCATATTTGCCATTGGTGCTTCGTACGCATAACCAAACATGTACCTATCTTTTAATGTAATGCCAACCCTTCCAATCAAGCCAACTTGGGTGCGATAACCAATGCCTACATTCAGAAATTTATTGTAAGTAGCGCTTGCGTTAATGTCTGCTTGAAGCACGTGATTAATTCCTTTTAAAAATACGGATGGTTTAAGATCCCATTTATTAGTAAGAATAATGTTATAAGCGGCATAGCCGGTAAAGTGTCTTCGCAATCCATAACCTGTAGTATTCGAATAGCCAAAATTTGATGAGGTATGTAAAACTTGTTTGGTTGAGGCAGCCAATTCTATATTTTCAAATGTATATAGTATTCCAAGATCTGTATTGACTGCTCCAGCCGATTGATTTCCACCATTAACGATGGGATCTAAAGGATCAAAAACGATGGCCGTAGATGGATTTAATCGGTATTGATTGTAGCCAATGGATAATCCAGCACGTAATCTATGTTCTCCAAACTTCATTCCATATGACAGTGAACCTAGTCCAGAGAATTGCTGCAACATGCCAATTTTGTCTATTAAAAGTTGCCCACCGATTCCAAAGCGTTGTCCTAAAGATGTTGAAAGATTAATCATACTTGTGGCCGGTGCACCATCTACTTTTACCCATTGGTTTAAATGGGATACAGCAATTTGTGTGCAATTATTGAGTCCCGCATAAGCAGGATTGACAGCGTACATGTTGTAGCCATACAAGGTGGTTTGTGGCATTTGTTGTGCATAAGTAACCGCCGAAATACTTACCAATAAAAACAAGGTTAATTTTTTCATGATTGCTTATTTTTTTAATCGTAATAGATTAATAGATCCTGAATATTTTTTGTCTTGACAATTTATGGAATAGAAGTAGACGCCATCAGGTAACGCATCGCCTTCTTTTGTCCCGTCCCATTCGTTATGGTAATCCGTTGTTTCATAAACGGGTTGTCCCCATCGATTGTAGATGGTAACCGTGCAACCCATGATCAGGTTTGGATTTTCAATTTGCCAGGTATCATTTTGACCATCACCGTTTGGTGTTAGTAAATTGCTGATTTCAAAATCTCCTGCACAGGTAATAATGGATAATTCCAACGTAAGGATAGAATCACACCCATTTGCATCAGTAAGGGTATCATAATAAATACCGCTCTGATTCAATTGCTGGCCTGCAAAATCATAGAAGCCATCTTCACAGATGTTTTCAGCAATGTAATTTACGGGTGCAGCGTCAATTAGTAAGGCAAGAATTACAAGGGAGTCACAACCTGTTGCTGTCGTTAAAGTATCTGTGTATAAACCATCTTGCGACAAAATTGTACCGTTCAAATTATAAGTACTTCCTGCACAAATATGAATGGTTTGTTGGCTCGTAATTATTGGGTTAAAGAAAATACCTGTGGTGATGATGCTATCGCAACCTGTTGCGGTAAGTACAGTGTCCACATAGATGCCGGCAGTTGAATACATATTTCCATTAACTGTGTAAGATCCTCCAACACACAAATTAATTTGTTGATTTACGGGGATGATCGCTGGATAAAGTGTTAAGTTGGTGATAATAATACTATCGCAACCAAGTGGAGTTAGAAGACTATCGATGTAAACGCCAGCGGTCGTTTGAAGTTGTCCTGCCAATAGTGCGCTGGTTCCTGCACAAATGGCAAGTGAAGCATTATTGATAGATGGTGTACATGGATTGAAACATCCGCTTGCATCAAAGGTGTAGTTTTGGGTACAAGCACCATCATCGATTACCACGGAATATATGCCTGCAATTCCTGCTGTGTAGTTTATAACTTGATTTGGATTTACATTGCCAGTTTGCGCCACATTTCCAAGTGGATTGGTAATGGTGTAGGAATAAGCTTGATTATTCATGTAGCCTGCCATTCCTCCTGAAGCGGAAAAGGCAACGGTACAGTTGGCATTGTTATAATTAAAATTAGCGGTTAAACTTTGTAGAAAGACCACTGGTATGCCTGATTCAACTGTGGCAGTTTGACAATCAAACAAGCCCCAATTTGAGCTGATATCTCCAGCAGGGGATAAATAATATATGGTATTGAAGAGTGGATTTCCAAATGATCCTGAGCCATTCCCATTGTTGGTAATAAAACCATTGTTGCCCTGTAAGGAATCAATATAGGTAAATCCGGAGTTTTGTATCGGATTTGGTAATGGTTGTGTTTGATGTAAGACATAACCGGGTGTCAAACAAGCCGGAAGTGATGCCGTCGAAACACCAATTCCATTAAGCATAATGCCAGGTGTAAGATCGTCCCCAAAACAAACAAATGCGGTATCTCCGGAGGTAATGTCGACATAATCTCCGTTAGATAGATTGGCTAAAATATCACCAGCATCGCTTTCAAGTTCCTGAATGTATTCAATAATGTATTGGCCTTCATCTCCTGGTGAACCACCATCTATTTGAATCGCATAAATTTTCCCGGAATCCAAACAACAAATTGATTCTTGGTGACCGCTGTAATTGGCTGAACCTGAAATCAACGGGGTTATTGGTGGCGTATAGCGCGTTCCATTTACCGTAAAAGTGGCTGGTTGAAGTCCTCCGTAACAATCTACTCCATTTAGTAATTCAAATACATTGAAGCGCAATAAATTCATTCCAATGTACGCACGGATGCTCAATTCAACTGCCCCTGATGGCGGTCCAACGAAATAATGCCATACCGTTTGATTAGCGCAATTGTTAGGATTTGGATTTATGGCTGGTTCGCCAGCCAAGTATTCGCGACAAGCCAATACATTTGATCCAGCTACCGCTTGAAATGTTGGGTTGGTACCTGCTGGAATTACTGGAACTTCATACAAAGTATCCTGTATGGTTAAACATAAAATATCATTCCCCGGAGGATTTAAAGCAGGATCTGAAACCGATGGATCAAAAACCCATGCTTTAATATTTTGAGGACTTAGAGGAGTAACATTGTCCGAAGGATCAATCATTCCATAATATTTATAACCAGGTTCTAAGCATCTCGCCATCACGATGGCACTTGGGTCACCACCAAGAAAACTATTGGTTCCTCCTTCATCAGAATCGATGAATTTCAGGTTGGCACACAGGTAATCATTTGGTACGCCTGGACTAAATTGCTTATCAAATCCAAATACAGCTCCACTTTCACCGTAAAGTGCGTTTTGATAATCTCCTTCAAAAGATATTCTGCCTTGATTTGGCGCAATGAAATTTACCCAAACACTTTCGTTCATTACTGGATTCCCACCCGCAATGTGTTGGTAATCATACGCGTGGTATTGATTCGGGTTAGCGGATGTGTGTTGTTGTCCTGTTTCACCAGCAGCATTCCCACCATCAAATGCACAGCCAAAATTTAAGTTGGCAGTCGGGGGATTGTTTTGACTAGAAGAAATGGCATTTGTAGTAAAGTTCACCGTGTTAGATAAGCAAGGAATATCCTCTAAGTCGGGAGCGCCACCGCCTAAACCATTCACTCTTAATTGATAATAACCGTGATCATTAACGTCATCAGAGGTCACCTGAATGTAATAGGTTTGACCAGGAATTAATTTTTGATACGAGAAAAAAGGAATCGGGTCACAGGCATCAAATGTAATATCACTTTCAGGATCTAGTCCCAATAAATCGATACCATCTGAATAATCAACGTGTGAAAGGTATTCAAATTTATTTTTTAGTAGGACACTTGTCACAGGATGAATTCCTGTTGTGCAGGTTAAGCCATCTGCTGCATGGTAGATTTCAATGTATGTCCCAATGTCTGTTCCAGCTAAATCAGTTGTTACTTGAACAGAACCGCTAGCAGGTGCCACAAATTTAGCCCATGCAGACCCTGCATTTTGAACGTCACTCGCAGCTGGTTCATTGGGTTCAAGGGTCGAGTTACACCAACCTAAGGAATAGGTAGTATTTAGCGCTAATAGATTGGCATTGCAAATATTATCATCTAAATAACTCACTACGATTGGCAATCTTTCAACAGATAAGTTAATGCGATACTGCTGATTACAACCTGCATCATTGCTATTGGCAATGAAAGTATAATTTAAAATACCCACGGCAAGTGGCACTGCCATTGTTACATTTTGAATCCCTGTTTGGCCATCAGTCAAGCCTAAAATATCGTAGTTTCCTACATCATCATTTTCGTAGGCTTCCCAAGCAAGATTGATTAAGGTTGGCACATCTGTAGCACAAATATATTCTCTGTCAAAAAACAATCCGTTGTTTGGTGAAAATCCTCCGTTGGGAGAAGACATGGTATAGGGGCCGTTGTCATTATTTTTGTATCCATAATTAAAATTAAAGATGCCAAATAATGCAGGATTATTATTGGTTAATCCGATGGTGTTATCTGTGGCCGTAAATTCCCAAACAAAATCGCTATTCCCCAAGAAAAGCCCGTCGCAATCTACATTATTCATTGTTTGAACAGATACTACTTTAACCTTAATTGTAGCTTGAGCGAAGAAATATTGGTTAAAAAGTAAGAGTACAGCAAGAAAACTAAAAACTACAATTTTCATAATTCAGTATTTTAAGTGGCTAAGATAGAAAAAATGAATGGTATAATAAATCCAGAAGATTAAATTATAACCCCATTAGGGGTTTACTATTTTTAACGCTGGATGAAATCCAGCGAAAAAACATAAAACAAATTCCTTTTTGGCATGTATCCGCCAAATGGCGGATAATGAAAAAAGATTTTGTGATCAGAAAGCCAATCAGTTAAATAAAAGTATGGCAGTCTACCTGATTAAGGTAATGTGACCTGTAACTTGATGTTCAAGATTGTCTTTATCAATCCAACTAAGGACATACGCATATACGCCAATGGGACAATCGTCTCCTTTATATTTTCCGTCCCAACCTTCTCCATAGGAATGTGTCACTAATTCTCCCCAACGGTTGTAAATTAAAAATTCAAAGGATTTCACATTCATTATTATAGGCATCCATATTTCATTCAGCTCATCTCCATCCGGAGTAAATGAATTAGGAGCATAAACGCTTACTAAATCACAATCGATGGTATTAACCAATAAATTGATTGTTGAATCGCATCCGTTATCTGCCACCAATGGAAGTTGGTAGGATCCGGCAAAATAAATGGTGTCTATTCCGAAAATAATTCGATCTCCCAAACAAATGGTATCTTGAATGAATATTTCATAGGTATCATTTAAAAACAGGGAAAGTACTAAAACAGAATCGCAACCTTGAACAGTGCTAATCGTGTCAAAATAAACCCCTTCTGAATTATACGTAGTACCATTGAAGGTGTATGAACTTCCATTGCAAAGATGTACTTCTGAGTTCACGACCACAGGAGTAATTACAAAAATTCCTGTTGTTAGTATGCTATCACAGCCATTAATGGTTTGGAGTGTATCAATGTACAAGCCATTACTATTATAGGAATTATCGGCCACTGAAATACTTTCCCCTTGGCAAATGGTAAATTCTTGAAATCCATAAACTGGGTTAGCAAATAATGATAAATTGGTAACAACAATGCTATCACATCCCATAACAGATAGAAGTGAATCCGTGAATACACCCGGCACACTTTGCCAATTTGCTTCTAAATACAAACTGTCTCCAGCGCAAATTGAATAATCAATATTTATAGTTGTCGGAACGCATGGATTCAAACATCCGGTTGCATCGAAAGTGTAGGTTTGTGGACAGGCGCCATCGTTAATAAACACCGTATAAACACCAATAATTGCTGCTGTATAATTAATGGTTTGTCCAGGAGTAATGGAACCGCTCTGCGCTGTTACGCCTAATGGATTTGTAATTGTGTAAGCGTAGGGTTGATTGTAAAAGCTATTCAGTCCACCGTTGGCAGAAAAGGAAACGGAACAGGTTGTATTATTGTAAGTGAAATTGGTCGTAAGGTCCTGCAAGAATACAACTGGAATTCCGGGTTCCACGGTAGAAGTTAAACAGCTAAAAGTTCCCCAATTTAATGGAATGTCGCCAGCTGGCGAAAGAAAATAGACGGTATTAAATAATGGATCTCCAAATGCTCCGGACCCAGTTCCTGTGTTGCTAAATGAACCTGTTAATCCTTGAATAGAATCAATAAAAGTAAATCCAGTATTCGCTATGGGGTTGGGTAATGGTTGGGTTTGATGCAAGACATATCCGGGTAATAAACAGGAGGGAAGGGAAGCGGTTGAAATGCCATTTCCATCTAATAGAATCCCAGGTGTAATTTGGTCTCCAAAACAAACAAAGGCTGTATCTGGGGTAGTAATATCAACGTACTCTCCGTTGGAAATATTCCCAAATACATCCCCGGCGTCACTTTCCAATTCTTTTATATATTCAATAATGTATTGGCCTTCATCTCCAGGTGATCCCCCATCAATTTGAATCGCATATATCTTTCCTGAATCCAAACAACACATTGTTTCTTGGTGCCCATTAAAAGTGGCAGAACCAGAAGCGATAGGTGTAATTGGAGGCGAATATCTTGTGCCGTTTGTGGTAAATGTCGCTGGCTGTAATCCACCATAACAATTTGTACCGTTTAATAATTCAAAGATATTAAAGCGCAATAAATTCATACCAATATAGGCACGAATACTCAATTCAACTGCCCCTGAAGGCGGACAAACGAAATAATGCCAAACCGTTTGATCGGCACAATTCGCTGGATTTGGATCGATGGGTGGTTCGCCAGCGAGGTATTCACGGCAAGCCAAAACATTTGTTCCTGCAACTGCTTGAAAAGTGGGATTGGTCCCTGCTAAAATTACGGGAACTTGGTACAAAGGATTTTGCATGGTTAAGCACAAAATGTCATTTCCGGGTGGATTTAATGTTGGATCAACAATGCTGGGGTCAAATAACCATGTTTTTATATTTTGAGGACTAAAAACAGTAATGTTATCAGACGGGTCCACCATTCCATAATAGCGATATCCCGGTTCTAAACATTGTCCATTGATAAGCGCGCTGGGATCTCCTCCTAAAAAGCTATTCGTTCCTCCTTCATCGGAATCAATAAATTTCAAGTTCGTGCATAAATAATCATTGGGAACACCTGGTCCAAAAACTTTATCAAAGCCAAATAAGGCAGCACTTTCACCATAAAGCGCGTTTTGATAATCTGTCTCATACGAGATTCTTCCTTCATTTGGCGCAATGAAATTTAACCAAACACTTTCATTCATTACCGTATTATTGGCAGCGATATGTTGGTAATCATAAGCATGGTATTGGTTCGGATTCGATGATGTATGTTGTTGCCCAGTTTCTCCTGCCGTATTTCCTCCATCAAATGCACAGCCGAAACTCAGTATGGCTGATTGCGCGCTGTTACTTGCTGAAGAAATTGCTGTCGTATTGATAGCTACAGGTGAGGATAGGCAAGGAATGTCTTCGAGATTTGGCGCTCCTCCTCCTAAGCCATTTACTCGAAGCTGATAGTAACCGTGGTCACCGGCATTATCTGCTGTAACCTGAATGTAATAGGTTTGTCCGGGGATTAATTTTTGATAACTGATTAATGGAATGGGGTTGCATGCGTCGAAGGTAATATCACTTTCTGGGTCAATGCCTAGAAAGTCAATACCATCTGAAAAATCTACGTGAGAAAGGTATTCAAATTTATTTTTTATCAAGGCTCCCGTTACAGCATGAATTCCATCGGTACAATTCATACCATCTGATGCGTGATAAATTTCGATATACGTCCCAATTTGTGTTCCTGCTAAATCGGTGGTCACTTGAACAGAGCCACTTGCTGGCGCAGTAAATTTCGCCCAGGTAGAACCTGCATTTTGCACGTCATTTGCTGCAGGTTCATTGGGTTCTAAGGTAGCAGCACACCATCCAAAAGTATAGGTTGTATTAAGAGAAACAGGCGTTGCATTACAAATAAAATCATCCAGGTAATTGACCACGATTGGAATTCGATCGACTCTCAAATTAATTCGATATTGCTCATTACAAGAGGGATCAACTGAGTTAGCATTAAACGTGTAGTTAAGGAATCCTCCTGCTGCAGGAACGGCCATACTAACATTTTGCATTCCTGTTTGACCGTCGTTCAAGCCTAAGATATCATAGTTTCCTACATCATCATTTTCATAGGCTTCCCACGCGAGATTAATCGTGGTAGGAACGGTGGTGGGACATAAGAAATCATGGTCGAAAAACAAGCCATTTGTTGGGGAAAATCCACCATTTGGTGAAGACATCGTGTACGGCCCATTGTCGTTATTTTTATAGCCGTAATTAAAATTAAAAATGCCAAATAAAGCAGGATTGTTATTGGAATAACCAATGGTATTATCGGTTGCTGTAAATTCCCAAACGAAATCACTATTTCCAAAAAATAGGCCATCACAATCTGCATAGTTAAGTGATTGAACAGAAACCACCGTAACACGAATAGTGGCTTGCGAAAAGGAATGAGCGTAACTTAAGCCGGCAATAGCAAGAATAAAAAAATGTATAAACCGATTAGTTATCCTCATTTTGCTCAGTTTCTTTATTTTTAAAGTAGCAAGGCAATGGTATTCTCCATATACTCTTTAAAAGTAAGTAAAAATGCGGAGCCAGTTGCACCATCTACAACACGATGATCACAAGAAAGAGTTACTTTCATAACATTACCAGGAACAACTTGTCCATTTTTTACCACTGGAATTTCTTTAATTCCTCCAATCGCTAAAATGCAGCTATCCGGTGGATTAACAATCGCTGTAAAAGATTCAATTCCAAACATCCCTAAATTAGAAATGGTGAATGTATTTCCTTCCCAATCACTTGGCTGCAATTTTTTGGTTTTTGCTTTACCAGCTAAATCTTTTACTTCTGAAGAAATTTCAGAAAGTGATTTACCATCTGCGAATCGAATAACAGGCACCAAAAGACCATCTTCTACCGCTACTGCAACACCAATATGTACGTGTTGGTTTCTGCGGATCACATCTCCCAACCAAGAACTATTTACATTCGGATGTTTTTTTAAGGCAAGAGCAACCGCTTTGACAACGAAATCATTGTAAGAAACTTTAACTTCTAGCGCACTCAAAGACTTTCTTGTTTGGATAGCAACATCCATATCGATATCCATGGTAAGATAAAAATGTGGTGCTGTAAATTTACTTTCCGCCAATCTTTTTGCAATTGTTTTTCGCATTTGGCTAATCGGTTCATCCACAAAGGATTCTATCCCAACATAATTTCCTTTTGGTGCTTGTTGTTGGCCATTATACGGAACATAATGATCTACATCGCGTTTTACAATACGGCCATTTTCGCCAGTCCCAGCAACAAAACTAATATCAATTCCTTTTTCCAATGCTAGTTTTTTAGCTAAAGGCGATGCGAAAATTCGATCAGTTGAGGTGTTTTGTGGGATAATAACTGCCGCCTGAGCTGGTACTGCAATTACAGGTTCTGCTTTTGGAGTAGGAGTAGAGGCAGGCACTTCAATTTTTTCGTTGCTTGTGATAGTTGGTGCAGGCGATGCCTTAATCAAATCAGAAATATCTTCCTCTTTATTACCAATAATGGCAAGAATTTCATTTACAGGAGCTGCTTTTCCAGTTTCAACACCAATATAAAGAAGAACACCATCATAAAATGATTCAAATTCCATTGTTGCTTTATCGGTTTCGATTTCTGCAATAATTTCCCCATTTTTTACTGTGTCGCCAACGTTTTTTAACCATGAAGCCACCACACCTTCAGTCATGGTATCGCTTAATTTCGGCATGTAAACTATTTCAGCCATAATTTTCTTTTAGTATTTAATATTCTTTAATATTCTTTAATATACGGATAATCCTTTTGAGTATAAACATCTTCATATAGCTCGTGCGCTTCTGGATACGGCGAATTTTCAGCAAACTCTACTGATTCATCCACTTCTTTTTTTACCCAAACATCAATTGCTTCTATTTCTTTTTCTGAAAGCCACTTATTATCTTTTATGATTTCTAAAACATATTTAATTGGATCGTTATCTATCCATTCGTTGACTTCTTCTTTCGAACGGTATTTTTGTGGATCAGACATAGAGTGCCCTTTGTAGCGATAGGTTCTAATATCTAATAATGTGGGTCCATCGCCACGTCTAGCTCTATTTGCTGCTTCTTCAATAGCTTCATGAACATCTTCCGGATGCATACCATTTACAATTTTTGAAGGCATTTCGTAGGAAAGTCCAATTTTTGATAGGTCGGTCACGTTGGTAGTTCTTTCTACAGAAGTTCCCATTGCATAATTATTGTTTTCAATGATGTAAACCACTGGAAGTTTCCATAGCATTGCCATATTAAAAGTTTCATGCAACGCTCCTTGTCGTACAGCTCCATCTCCCATTGATACTATTGCGACATTTTCAGTTCCATTGTATTGTTCGGCAAATGCTACACCTGTTCCCATTGCGATTTGTGCCCCAACAATTCCATGTCCACCCATAAAGTTTTTTTCTTTGTCAAAAAAGTGCATGGATCCACCTTTTCCTTTAGAACAACCTGTCGTTCTTCCGTATAGTTCTGCCATCAATACTCTTGGGTTTGTGCCAAGCGCAATTGGATGCGCATGATCGCGGTAGGCCGTCATGTGTTTGTCACTTGCACGACAAGCACTTGCTGTACCAACAACTATGGCTTCTTGTCCAATGTATAAGTGACAAAATCCACCAAATTTTTGTTGAATATATAATTGACCTGTTTTCTCTTCGAAACGACGAATAAGCAACATATCAGTATACCATTTCACATAGGTTTCCTTTGAAAATTTTGGTTTTGGCGCGTTTCTTTTTTTAGTAGTAGAGCTAAGTTTAGAAGTTGCGGATTTCTCAGCCATTTTATGATTAGTTTTAATTTATTTCACAAATATAAGAAGGAAAATTATACTTTAAACGATATCTGTTAATAGGAAAAGTCGATTCTTACTTGTCAAAAAATGATTTGGAGCTGTTCCTTAGTAATCTGCAAGTAATAGAAACAAATTTTGGAGGTAAGGAAATAAGAAATATTTCCAGAATTATTCCTGTATAGCTTGCTTTTTCATGGAACGAACCACTAATAGTAATCCAGCAATAATGAATGGAATACTAAGTATTTGCCCTGTATTTAAAGCAAGCTCAAAATCTCTATCTGTTTGTCCCTCCTTAAAATATTCAATAATAAATCGAGCTGTAAAAAGTAGGGTCAAAAAGATTCCAAAAATAAAACCAGGTTTCTTCCATAATTCGCGTTTCCAAAAAAGGAAAAGCAATAATCCAAAGAGAATTAAATAGGCGAGCGCTTCGTATAATTGGGTGGGATGTCTTGGAGACGGATCGTAATTCCCTATGGACTCATTAAAATAAAGTGTAAACTTAAATGCCCAAGGAACATTGGTAACATGTCCAACAATTTCATGATTCATTAAATTTCCAAAGCGAATAAAAGTTGCGCCAATTGCTATGGGAGCTGCCATTCGATCTAAAATCCATAAAATGGGTTTTTTGACTACAAATTTTGAGTACAGGTAGAGTGAAATTAAAATGGCTATGGCAGCGCCATGGCTGGCGAGACCTCCTTTCCAGACCATAAAAATTTCTATTGGATGCTTGCTGTAATGTTCCCAATCATAGAAAAAAACATGTCCTAAACGAGCCCCGACAATGGTTGCTATCACCATATACATGACCAATTTATCGAGTGATTCATTTGAGATATTTTCTTTTTTAAACATTCTCTTGACCACAAAGTAACCAATGATTAAACCAGAGACAAACAATAAACCGTACCAATTGGGCGTTCGCCAACCGTCTATTATTTCAGAACTGACCGTCCAATTAATTGCTAAAATCACTTATTTATTTGTTTGAGTTGGATTCAAAGTTAATGGTTTTTCTGCATTCAATTTGAAAATCAACTTATTTGATCGCCCTTTTTTGAAAATTTTATTGCTGTTATTTTTCCCTTTTCTAAATTCTTTTTGTTCCTCCTCACTTAAATGAATCATCGCTTGGCAATCTGATGAACAGCAATTTTCCATTTTTTCCTTGCACTCATCGCATTGTATGAATAGCAAATGACAGGCATCGTTCACGCAATTCGTGTGAACATCGGCTGGCGAACCACATTGGTGACAGACAGACACGATATCTTCCGTAATTCGTTCGCCTCTTCGTTCATCAAAAACAAAATTCTTTCCGATAAATTTATTTTCAATCCCTTTTTCCTTGGCATCATTGGCATACTTAATTATACCTCCTTCTAATTGATGTACATTTTCAAAACCCCGATGCTTAAACCAGGCAGATGCTTTTTCACAGCGTATGCCACCGGTACAATACATGACTATATTTTTGTTCTCATTTCCTTTTAAATACTTTTCTTCTATAATGGGTAAGCTTTCTCTAAAAGTATCAACATCGGGTAATATTGCGCCTTTGAAAAAACCAACTTCATGTTCGTAGTGGTTTCTAAAATCTATCAAGATAGTTTCAGGATCGTCGGTTAGTGCATTAAATTCTTCTGCTTTTAGATGTTTCCCTATTTTTCTTACATCAAAGGTAGTATCGTTTAACCCATCGGCTAAAATTTTATCTCGCACCTTTATTTTTAATTTTAAAAAAGAGAATTCGGCAGCTGAATCCTCCACGGAGAAATTTAAGCGAATACCATCTAGAAAATCTATTTGATATAATTCTTCTCGAAAGACACCAATATAGTTGGATGGCACTGAAATCTGAGCATTAATTCCCTCATGGGCTACATACACTCTTCCTACGATATGGTATTTAGACCACATTTGAAAAAGATGATCACGAAATAATTGAGGAACAACAATTCTTGCGTATTGATAAAATGAGATAGTGACAAATTGTTGTCCAAGCTCACGCATTTTTGTTTCTAATTCCTCTTTATTTAAGGTATTCCACAGTTGCATACTATGTATAGTTTAAATTAAGAACTACAAATGTAGTGATATTCAATAGCAAACACCTAAAGTTCAACCTGTAATGGCCAATTTATATTCTTTGCAAATAAGTAGCATTCTTAGTACGGTTCATAATAGTGATTTGATTTATTTGTTATAATTAAGTGCTTATTTTTAACTTTGTAAAAAAAAACAACAACGCTATGACACAGGTAAGCAATAAAAGTATCGAAAAAGCAATTGAGCATGTTGATAACCTTGATGATGATGCCTTAGAAGCGTTGTCTGAACGTTACGCTTTAGCGCAACCAGATTTGTTGGATTATGTGATGTCTGCACCTACAGAATACGAAAATGATGAATTGGAAGGATTATTAATTTATTATTTCTGCTTAATAATGTATTCATTTGAAGTACAAGATATCGCTTTAAATGTTGTTTCTGATGATGATATCGATGCGATGCAAGAATCATATTTTGAAATGTTAGATAGTTATTTTGAGAGTGAAGACGAGGAGGAAATCGAATCTTTTTGTGATCAACCGGATTTGGCTCAATTCATGGCGGTGGAAGTTTCCACAGATGATGAAGATGGAACTACCTTGAGTGAAGAAACGGCAAGCCAATTATTTATCGTTACCATTGGAATGATTTCCTTGATGAACAAAGCGATTAAAGCTTCGAAGGATTATAATTTCACAAACGGTAATGTCTTGCTTTGATCTGCTTGTATAATTTTCACATAATAGACACCTTGGAGGAAATGTGCCACGTCTATTTCTGCACTCATCACTGATTCTTGTACTTTATCCAAGATTTGCTTGTAAACTAGTTGACCATTTAAATTGTAAATTTCCAACTCGGTTAATCCTACACCAGATGCAGTGTTATTAATGGTAATGGTGATATTGGAAGAACTTGGATTTGGATATAAAAAAGCAAATTCACCATCTGGTAAAACAGGACAGGGTAAGAATTTTGTACCCGGAGATCCTCCTTCGCAGCCAATAAACCAAGATAAACCATTGTTGGGATTAAGGTAGCCATCATAAAAATTATATTCATTCGTAAAGTCTTGGAAACTTGGAATAGTTGACCAAGGAGCTATCGTATCGTAATTAAAACTACTGATTAATATCCCACTATTATCATACAAGCGAATCCCATCTTTTGGTGACAGGCCAAAGTCAAATTGTCCAATTACATTTTGAACTAAAGGATTTCTTAAATTAAAAGCGGTAAGGTCATTCCCTACAACAAGAAAGGCATTAGGAGCTAGGTTTATGGCTGGAAAGATGTATTCATGGTCGTTTTTGGAATCTTTGAAAACGTAGCCAAGTAGATTAATGTCGCTTGAAGTATTATTGTAGAGCTCAATCCAATCGCCAGCATTATAAATTTGGTTGGTGTTATTGTAGCTAAATTCACTAACATATATTGGCTCTTCACATTCTTCGTATGCTTTTCCGGGTGATCCTCCGATGCAACCACAGAACCATGAATTTTCATCAAGCAAGGAAATGGAGGTATGTTTGTTTTCTAAGGTTCTCCCCCAACCATCTGCACACTTAGGGTAAGGAGCTTCATCCGAATAAACCGCTACTAAGGCCATGCTATCAAAAGGATTGAAAATTCGAATGGAGTCGTATTTATTACTCCAAACAAAACCAGTTCCTCCCACCACATTTTGAACTTGGGGGTACATGCTATTAAAAAGTGCCATGTTTTCACAAACCACCAAATATCCATTAGCTGGAATAATAGTTTGGTCCTCAAAACTAAATTTATCGTAATGGTGCTTTGTCTGAATATGCCAAGCTGTTAAATCCATATCGGTAGTTCCAAAATTGTGTAATTCAATCCAATTTCCGCCATCTACTGTTGCGTCTGGATTGTAATTAACCTCTGAAATGGTTAAGGATGGTTCTTCCGGTGACCCAATAAATACCGCTTTAAATAAATCATTTTGATCAATGTTTTGGGTTATACTGGACTGTAACAAGCTGCCTGCTGGAAGTGTCATATTTTGAACCCAATTTTGGAAGGTATAGCCAGGATTTGCAATGGCTGTAATTTTTACAGGGACCCCATCAAAATAAACGCCTGTCCATGGAAGTGTTTCGGGTACAATAGTAGAAATTTTGATATATCCTGCGCCTGCAGGAAATACTTCAAGACTCACATTTACTTTTTTTACTAAATTAAATTCAGTAACCATTTGATTTCGTACGACAGCATTTCGATTATTAAATTGGGCAATGTGTACATTCCGCCAATAGGCTAAGGTTGACATTCCTCCAGCTACGTCGCCTGTCCATAATTGAAAATGCCTAGGCATATCTGGAAGTAATTCGTTGTACATGCTATCAATAATAGGCGTGTATTTATTACTTTGAAAAGTGAAATTCATAAGGTCTGCGTAACGATTCACAAAATAATTTTTAAATTCTGTATTTTGAACCAAGGCGTCATAGATTTGCCAAAATGGATTCGGTTGTTGGTTATACCTAAACCAATCAAACATATTGGCATTATAATCGGTCCAACCACCTAGTCCCCATTCCAAATCTTGTAAATAGAAACGCCATTTGTTATCGATGGTGCGCATCCTTGCCATTTTCATGTTATTGTAAATCCAATCGGCATTTGCAAACCAGTTTTCACCTGCAATGTAATCTGTGTAATTATACAAGTCTAGTTTTTTATTACTTTCATTAAAATAGGAAGGACTTGTAGCATCTGCTGTGGTGATGTAATCGCGCATGGAGTAAAATGATGTATCTGATCCTTTTACGATTCTAATTACCCCAGCGCCATAAAAATAACTTACTGAAAGTAAATCCAAGCTGTCCATGTCGTTATTGTAATTATTTTTAAAATAACCTTCATTGGCTTTTTCCCGCACTTCATAAACACCAAAATATTGACCATTTAAGAAGACGTTTGCTGGGGTATAAGCCTGCGAATTAACATTGGTCTTTGCCATTATGCGGCAAAAGGTTGCGTCTCTTTGTGGGGATTGGTTCCAAAAATTACTACCATTTCGAATATAGAGGGCATAATAATCTTTAATATATGGTTTCTGGGGTATAATTGGATAGTGGACAGGTTTACCTTCGCCGTATAAGGTATTTGCAGGTTCGATTGTCACGCTATGTTGTGGGTTGGAACGACTTCCACCTGCACCGCCGTCTGGCTTAACGGATGCCCTGGTTTCAAACTTTTTTATTCCATTTTTATCAAAGTATTCTACCACACATGGTTTTTTCCAGTCTGTCCACCAATTATCAAAAATTCCATTGCCCCCATAAAGGTCTACTGAATCAATTGTCAAGGAAATAATGGGTAAGGTAAAATCTTCTTGAAATAAAAATGTTTCAGTACTAACTAAACTTGGAAGTAAATTCGTTCCAACTGGGAAACAGCGAACTTTCAAAACACAATTCGTAGAAATTAAGATGGGGCCAACTACCAAGGGAGAATTTGCGCTTGGATTAACCCCTGTTAGGGTGTACCTAAGTTCACCATTGGCAACAGAATTATTAAGCATATTAGCAAGAATAGGTCCTTGAAATACACCGCCATTATTGGTGATTGTTGCTTGATTTTCAAAACCATCGTACCCAATGGATGTATTGTTTGATGCATTGGGTGTTGGAACAGTAAAAGTGGCAGTTGGAATGCCGCCATCTAAAAGTTTACCATTAGACATGTTAGGCTCAAGGTCAATGATGAGCAATGAATCAATAAAAACACCAGCTGGATTAGAAAGATAAAGCATTTCACCGCTAGTAGAAATACTAAAATTAGTTTCCAGTGTTCCTCCAACAGTTGCTGTGAAATAGGGATGCGTTGTTCCACTTGCAAATGAACCAGGGGCGTTATAGCCAAATGTTAAATAGGGCTTTCCTGTTAAATCAGAAGAATTTGGATCAGTATTATGAATTTCAATGGCGAGTACATTATTCCCAAGTATTAGGGCCGCTTGAATAGTGGCTGTATCAATTTCAAATGTAGATATTGCACCACCTTGTGGGAGTGTTGCATCATGGCTACTGGCTAATTCATCCCATGTTGGTGGCGTACCAGTAAGACCTGCACGGGCGATTTCAATACCATTTAAGTATGCTACAAATCCATCGTCATAATCGATGTCTAGGATTGTTTTTTTTATGGCAACTATATTCGTGCATTGAAAGTTGATTCTCGAATAAATGGTCGTAAAAGGTCCAATGATGTCTGTTGCATCATCGCCGTCACCAAAACCAATACTTGCTGGTCCACTCGACCAAGCGCTGCTGTTAAAGGTGCTACTATTCCACTGCGGTATCTCGGCAATGGGTGTTTCATATTGCCAAATCGAATCGGCAAATACAGCTGTTTCATAGTGATCAATAAAACTTACGATATTTTTATTTACTGCATGCACTACTAAAAATCCTAATGGGCTAATCATAGTGGTAGGAAAAGTCCATTTCATGGGCATAGTCCGATTGTCGCTTAGCCCATACCCTCCAATATTAGCAGGAATTGCTGCGCTATTATAAATTTCAATCCAATCTGGGGTGCCTCCGTTCGGTAAAACAATGGTATTGCCATTCGCATTACTCGCTTCATTGATGTTAAATTGTGAAAATAAAAAGCTAACCGGTAATAAGAAAATTAGAAGTATATATTTTCGCATGTAATTTTTGTTTTTGCTAAATTAAGAAATATATAGCTTAATTCATTATGGGAGGTATGAAACGGTATTATTTTATTTGATGTGCTGAACTAAATGATTTTTGTATAAATTGAATAATGTGGATTATAGTTGCTAAAAGCCCTGAAAGGGTCTAATAGCTGATCATTGGGCAAAGCCCTATGAATTAGCAAGAATCCCCGGTTAAAAGCCCTGAAAGGGTGTAATACCGAAAAGACATATAACTCCCATTTCTAGCTAGCATTGGAGATATACAGAATGATAATGGCTAGAATTGAAAAACAAAGTCCAATAGACTTTTTAAGATTCAATCGCTCCGAAAAAATCAATAAGCCTATAAAAGTGGACAAAATAACCACAGCAACGTTCATAACTGCTAAAACGGTTGAGTCGGACCAACCAGTTGATTTATAAGCAGCAAGCAACAGGTAAATAGAAAAATAATTGGGTATCCCTAATATGATTCCAGCGAGGATACTCCTTAGCTTTATTTTTGTTTTTTTTCGGATTAATTGGATACCAATTAGTGAGATGCCAATTATCCCTGCAAATAAGAATCCCATAGCTGAAAATAAGCCTGGATGAAGGCCATTTAATTCGCTTTTTTGAATAAGATTGAGTAAAAAATCCAAT
>Ga0214919_10002809_pt1 | contig 26921 bp, 24 predicted proteins | sample LL1503_MetaG_FD_177994 | JGI IMG/M metagenome (GOLD analysis project Ga0214919, IMG submission 177994) | Freshwater microbial communities from Lake Lanier, Atlanta, Georgia, United States - LL-1503 | ecosystem: Environmental > Aquatic > Freshwater > Lake | place: USA: Georgia | collected...
CACGGACGCGGAAACGTTGGGCAGCTTGATGATATTGGCCTCGGGCTTGAGGGTGAGGGCGCCAAGTTCGGCGAGGGCGTCGGGCACGCGTTGCGCAGTTGGGAGCAAGTCGGAGAAGGTCGCTAGGATGCGAGCGGCGACGGAGATGTCGCGGGTTTCAACGGTAATGCCGGCGTGTTTCGTGAAAGTCTGCACGATCGGCAGGAACGAATACGTGGCGAGCGCGGGCGCTTCGTCGGTGATGGTGTAGATGATGGTGGGATTCGCGGACATGGGGATAAGTTAAGGGGGTGAAATTAGCAGTCGGCCAGCTAAGTTTCACGAGAGGCAGCGGTCAAAAGCAATTGCTGCGCAGATTATACATTAAGCTGCTACTGCGCGGGCAGTCGGAGGGCTGGCTTTTTAAGCCGTGATCGTCTCAAGCGAGCAACCGTCGGCATTGGGCGTCTCGCAGTTAGGGCGGGCGATGACCCCGGGGTACGGCTCGGGGGCGAAGGCGCGGGCGGAATCGGTGAGCAGGTGTTGGTCGCAGACCTGGAAGAGATCGCGCTCGGTTTCCGTCCTCCGCATGGCTTGGAGAAACGAGCCGTCGGCATCGACGCTCTGGCCGACGAAGTTGAGGTACTTCTTCATCTTGTTGACGTGGTAGCGCTCTTCGAGATCAGGGCGCTGTGTGGCGCGGTAAAGGCGTTCGACGTAGTCGCGGACATCGGCGAGGGTAAGCGGCGTGACCGTTTGGCCGGCAAAACTCTCGCGGCATTGGCGGAAGATCCAGGGATTACGAATGGCGTGTCGGCCTATCATGACGCCAGCCGCTCGAGTCTCGCCGATAATGCGGGCGGCGGCGGCGGCGGAGGTGACATTGCCGTTAGCGAGCACGGGGCAGCGCACGCGCGAGACGGCGTGTGCGATGTAATCATAGTGCACTTCGCTGCGATACATTTCTTTGACCGTGCGGCCGTGAACGCTGAGCAGATCGACGCGGTGTTCGTTCACCAAATCGAGCACGCGATCGAAGTGACGGGTATCCTCGAAACCGATGCGCATTTTGACGGTGAATAAGCCGGGCGAAGCCGCGCGCAGCGTGGCGAGAATTTCAGCAATTTTTTCTGGATCGCGCAAAAGACCACCACCGACGTTTTTTTTGTAAACTTTCGGGGCGGGGCAACCGAGGTTGAGGTCGATACCGGCGATTGGATGGCGGAGAAGTTCGTCGACGGTGCGCGCGAGGTGGGTGAGGTCTTCGCCGATGAGCTGCGCGAAGACGGGACGACCGGTGGTGTTTTCGTCAATCGAGCGGAGGATGTGTTTCTCCGGGCGCGACATCGAGTGGACGCGCAGAAATTCCGTGAAGAAATAGTCAGGCGCGCCGTAGTGGGCGACTACGCCCATGAAAGCGAGGTCGGTTACGTCCTGCATCGGGGCGAGCGCAGTGAGCGGCTGGCCCGAAATGATGCCGGTGGGAAGGGCGGTTGGATTCGGTCCGGCCACGATCACTTGTCTTCGTCAGAGGCTTCGTCCGTTTCTTCGGCCTGTTGCTTGAGTACGCGCTCAAGTACTTCGGACATGTCTTCCACGCCATCGAATACAGTGCGAGCCACGTAGAGTGGGCGTTTTTGCTGGAGGGCTAAGACGATGGAATCGCTGGGGCGCGCGTCGATCTCGATGATCTTGCGCCCGAGCTCATTTTCCATGCGGAGCAAGATGCGAGCGAAGAACGTACCTTCCCGGGCATCGTTGATGAGAATATGTTCTAATTGTGCGCCAAGTCCTAGGAGGATACTGCCGATCAAGTCATGCGTGAGCGGGCGTTCCTTTTTCTCGCCCTTGAGCGACATCTGGATGGCGTTGCCGACGGAGTGGTCGACGTAGATGACGAAGGTCTTGTGGTCATCGCCCAGGAAGACAGCGCAGCCGTTGGCGGTGGGCATGACGCCCTTGATGGCGACGGTGACGACGTCTGGATTCATGGGCGAAAGATGTTGGGCGGAGGCGAAAAGCGCAAGCCGGAGGACGGGGTTGCGACGGCTCTCATTCGAAACCGAAGAGGCTAATGCCGGCGGATTTCGCGGCGGCGAGGACCGCAGGCTTGTCGAGCATGATGACACGGCCCGTCTCGAGCGCGGCGGCGGTAATGCCGGCAGCTTGCATGGTCTCGATTGTGCGGAGACCGAAACAGGGTACGTCGAAGCGAAAATCTTGGCGGGCTTTGACGGTTTTGACGAAGAGCGTTTGGTCGGTTTTGAGCGAACCAGCGCGGCTGAGCATCGCATCCGTGCCTTCGTAAGCTTCTACGGCGAGAACCGTGCCTTTGCGTACGACGCAGCCTTGTCCAATGTCGAGCCGGGCGCACTCGCGGGCGATTTGAATGCCGTGGTCTAGGTATTCGCGTTCGATGGGAAACGAGCGGCCGGTCATCGAGCCGCTGGTGGCGAGTTGGTCGTCTAGGAAAGAACGGGCGTCCAGCAGCGAGACTCCAATGGCGGAGATCTCGGCGGCAATGGCGCCGAAAATCGTCTCGGCGTTACGTCGTTTTAGCGTGGCGAGGATGCGTATCGCTTTGAGGTCGGGGTGGAGCCCTTTGAACAGTTTTCGCGGAGAAATCTGGCCGGCCATGAATGCGCTGCCCGCGCCGAAATCTTCAAGTGCGCGGAGCATTTTTCCAATCTGGCCGACGAGCAATGTGCGTCGCTCTTCAGGAGGGAAAGAGGATATGAGTTCGGGGCTGGTTTCTTCTTCGAAGGCAATTAGGCGCACGGGGATGCTGGCGCGGCGAATGGATTGGATCACCAACTGCGGGTAAACTCCCTGGCCGGCGATGAGCACGACCGGTTTCGTGGCGTCAAAGTGGGCGGGAAGAAAAGTGGAGGGCGCGGTGGGCACGGTGGAAGGTGATACGTTGCGCGAGGCAGGCCGCGGATTGAAGCCAAATACTTGGGTGTAAAAACGCCGCGCTTAGGGGCGCGGCGGTGAAGATCAGTTCCATCGCGTTCGTTTACGGCACTACGAGATTTAGGATTTTCCCAGGGACGTAGATGATGCGAGCGATCGTTTTGCCGTCGAGATACGGCGCTACTTTGGAGTGGCTGCGCGCGATAGCGACCGCGTCGTCCTGCGAGAGGCCGATGGGCACGAGCTGATCGCCGCGGTGCTTGCCGTTGACTTGGAAAACCAACTTTACCTCGGTCACCGTGAGTTTGGCTGGGTCGTAAGCGGGCCAACTTGCTTTTTGAATCGATGCGGGTTCGCCCAGACGCGCCCAAAGTTCCTCGCCTAGATGCGGAGCGAAAGGTGCTAAGATCTGTAGGAATGCTAACATGCAGCCGCGGCTCACTTGAGGTGCTTTTTGCACGGCATTGGCCAAGATCATCATCTGAGAAATCGCAGTGTTAAAACGCAGTGCTTCGATGTCGTCTCCAACTTTTTTGATCGTCTCGTGCAGGAGCTTGGTCAGCTCGGTTGAATCGGCGAAGGCCGGATCGGCGATGATTTTTGGGTGGATCGCGCCTTCGACACTGAGGCACTCGCGCCAGATTTTATGGAGAAAGCGATGGACGCCCTCGATTTGCTGCATGCTCCACGGTTTCATGGCCTCGAGCGGCCCGAGGAACATTAGATAGAGGCGCAATGTATCGGTGCCGTGCGAAGCGATGATCGTGTCGGGGCTCACGACGTTGCCGCGGCTCTTAGACATTTTTTCGCCGTCTTCGCCGAGGATGATCCCTTGGTGAAATAATTTTGTGAACGGCTCGGCCTGGGGAACGACGCCGAGATCGAATAAGACTTTATGCCAGAAACGCGCGTACAGCAGGTGCAGCACCGCGTGCTCGGCGCCGCCCACATAGAGGTCGGGTACGCCCCAGTAGCCAAGCGCCTTGGGTCCGGCGAAGGCGGAGGCGTTTGCCGGGTCGGTGAAACGCAGATAGTACCAGCATGATCCGGCCCATTGCGGCATGGTGTTGGTCTCGCGCCGGGCGCGGACCCAAGCTTCGCCGGCGGGGCGCGGTTGCGCGGCGGGCACGGCGGCGCCGGTCTCGACGTTGAACCACAGCTCGAGCCAAGGGGTGACGTTGGCAAGGGGGCTCTCACCATTGCCGCTTGGTAAGTAGCTCTCGACGACTGGCAGTTCCAGCGGCAACGCGGCGGGCGGCAGCGGCAACGCGTAGTGCGTGACGCCTTCGCTCGTGTAGGTCACCGGTGTGCTCGGTACCTCGCCCGGACGAGCGGCGGCGGCACGGCGGTAATCAGCTTCATTGACCCAAACGATGGGGAAGGGTTCGCCCCAGTAACGTTGGCGGGAGAATAACCAATCGCGGAGCTTGTAGTTGACCGTGGCCGCCGCGACGCCTTGGGCGGCAAGTGCGGCGGTGACTTTCTTTTTGGCGTCAGCCCAAGCGAGACCGTTGTAGTTCTCTGAGTGGATTAGTTGCCCGTCGCCCACGTAGGGTAACTTCGTAGCGCTGGTGTCGCCGGGTGGCTTGCTGGCCTCGATGACTTGGATGATGGGCAACGCGTATTTAACCGCGAATTCGTAGTCGCGCTCATCGTGCGCTGGGACGGCCATGATCGCGCCGGTGCCGTAGCCCATGAGCACATAGTCGGCGACCCAGATCGGTACGCTGGCGCCATTGATGGGGTTGATCGCGTACGCGCCGCTGAAGACGCCGGATTTATCTTTAGCTAGGTCGGTGCGCTCGAGGTCGCTTTTGCCGGCGGATTTCTTACGGTAGTCTTCTACGGCGGATTTTTGCCCAGCCGTCGTGAGCGCGTCGACGAGCGGGTGTTCCGGAGCTAGCACCATATAAGTGCAGCCAAAAAGTGTGTCGGGCCGCGTGGTGAAAATTTTGAGCGTGCCAAGTGCTGCTTGCTCTAGTTTGAACAAAATCTCGGCGCCTTCGCTGCGGCCGATCCAAGCTTCTTGCATGCGCTTGGTGGAATCGGGCCAATCGACGTCTTTTAAGTCTGAGAGCAATCTTTCGGCGTAGGCCGTGATGCGGAGGACCCATTGGCGAAGATTGCGGCGCTCTACGGGGAAGCCGCCAACCTCGCTCTTGCCGTCGACAACTTCTTCGTTGGCTAGCACGGTGCGCAGCTCGGGGCACCACCACACGGGGCGTTCGTCAACATAGGCGAGACCGCGCTTAAACAGCTGGAGGAAAATCCACTGTGTCCAGCGGAAATACTTAGGGTCGGTCGTGTCGATCTCGCGGTCCCAATCGTAGGAAAATCCAAGGGCTTTGATCTGCCGCTTGAAATTGGCTATATTGTTTTGGGTGTTGGACGCGGGATGCGTGCCGGTTTTTACCGCGTGTTGCTCAGCGGGCAGACCGAAGGCGTCCCAGCCAATGGGGTGGAGTACGTTGAAGCCTTTGGCGCGTTTGTAGCGCGCGATGATATCGGTGGCGGTGTAGCCCTCGGGGTGGCCGATGTGTAGCCCCGCGCCCGAAGGGTACGGAAACATGTCCAGCACGTAGTATTTCGGCTTCGTCGAGTTTTGCTCGGCGCGAGCGGTGTGGTTTTCCTCCCAGAAAGATTGCCAGTGAGGCTCAATCTCTAGGAAGTTGTATTCTTTGCACTGGGTAGCCATCGCGTGAAACCTTCAATAGTTCGTCTTTCAACAGCTCGGTCAACCTTCGCCTTCGCCTTTGGCTTGGCGCTCGTGTTCGGCGCGTCCGCTCAGGCCGCGATGAGTCGAGGCTTTAATCGTCTCCTCGACGCAGTCGTCCGTATCGACGTACGCGAGGTCGCTTTTGAGTCTGGCGCGCAGCGCTACGTTTCAAGCATCGGCTCCGGTGTCATTCTTTCGGCCGATGGGCTCGTTTTGACGAATGCCCACGTCGCCAGTCCGCGCGCGGTCGAGCTCTCCATTACGTTATCTAATCTTGAGCGCGTGAGCGCTAAGCTCGTGGGCTGGGATCATTGGACGGATTTGGCTCTATTGCGAATCGACGTCGCAGACGCCCAACGCCGCGGGCTGAAATTCGCCATCGCGGAGTTTGGCGACAGCGCGAAATTGTTTCCCGGCCAGACGGTGTTTGCCGTAGGCACGCCGCACGGACTCACGCGCACCGTCACGCGCGGCATTATTTCCAACAACAACCGCTATTTTGAAGACACAAACGGCGTGAACGGCTACGAAACCGGGGCCTTCAACACATGGCTCCAGACCGATGCCGCGATCAATCCGGGTAACTCTGGCGGTCCATTGGTGACCGAAGATGGCCGCGTCGTGGGCATCAGTTCCCGTGGATATTTAGGAGCTAATAACCTCGGCTTCGCCATTCCCTCTTCGATTGCGCGTCGTATTGTCGACGGGCTCGTCGCCGAGGGCTCGATTACGCGTAGCACGATCGGTCTGGTACCGGGGGCATTACAGGATCTAGAAAATTTCTACGCGCTCGCGCTCAATACCGGCGTGTTGATCAATAGTGTCGCGCTCGGTTCGCCCGCCGCGCGCGCCGGTCTGCGCGGGGGTGATATCTTACTCGCCATCGACGGCGTCAAAGTCGACGGACGATTCCCGGAGCAATTGCCGCCGATCCAAAATCTCATCGCTAACCAACCCGTCGGCGCGAAGCTGCGGCTCACTTACAAACGCGGCGCGCAGACGGCCGAGGTTTCTGTCACCACGGAAAAACTCGAAAGCCGTGTCGGTGAAGAATGGGCATTTGAAAAATGGGGTCTGAGTGTGCGGCGGGTGTCGCGGACCTTTGCGCGCGAGAATCAACTCTCCAGCGACAACGGCGTGATCGTGATCGGTGTGCAGGCGGGCTTTCCGGCCGAAGTGGCGGGCCTCTCGCGCGGCGATGTTATTACTAAAATCAATCGTCAGCCCGTGGACGCGCTCGCGGTGATGCAGTCGGCGCACGCGGCCTTTGAGGCTAAGCCGGCACCGACTTTGATCGAGGCGCAGCGAGACCGCCGCGTTTCGCTTTATATTCTTAAACCATGAAATGTTACCGTGTGTTTTTCGCCGTCTGGGTCGTGGTCGCCTCTTTGAGCGCGGCGGATTTGCCCGCGCTCTGGGCCGAGCGACTAAAGTGCGTCGTCGCGGTGGAGTTTTTTACTGAAACGGAAGTCGATCGCCGACCGAATGTGGTGTTCGGCGTCGTGGTAGATACGCAGGGTACAATCATTCTGCCGGCGGCGGCCATCGACTCGCGCGTTGTACCGGCCCAATTAAAGGAATTTAAAGTTTATCGGCCGAGTGATCCGGCGAGCGCCGCCGGCGTTTATCTCGGGCAAGATGCTTTGACGGGCTGGCATTTCGTGCGCGTTGAAGAGCGGCTGCGCCCGTTGCTTACTCCCATCACGCAGTTTGTCGCTTCGGGTAATGCGGCCGAACCCTCCCTCGCGGAGGAAGTCTGGGGAATCGCGCTGCGCGGAAAAGATGAAGATTTCACGCCGTATTTTTTGCAGAGCCGCGTGGCCCTGATCCAGTCGCTGCCTCAACGCACCGGTATCGCCCAGCATGAAGTCGCGGGACCGGGGCTGCCGGTGTTTAATCGCGACGGGAGCTTCGTCGGCTTGGCGCTGAGCTCTTTTGGCCAGACGTTTTTGCAATTCTCGCGCGCGGATCGCGGGGGTTCGCCGACGATGTTGATCAACGTCGAAGAGAGCAGTGTGTTCCACCTCACGGTTGAAGTATTGCCGTACCTCTCGCGGGTGCCGCAAAATGAATTTGGTCGGCCTTTGGCGTGGCTCGGCGCTTATGGCTTTGAACCGATGGATCGTGAGGTCGCGACTTTTCTCAAATTAGATGCGCAATCGGGCGCCGTGGTGAGTGAAGTTCTTGAAGGCAGTCCGGCAGAGAAAGCCGGCATGCAGGCGCGCGATATCGTGCTGGAGATTAATGGCCGGGCTCTGCCGCGCTTCAAACCGGATCGTGTCGTCGTCAGTTTTGTGGAGCGCGAGGTCGAACGCCGGGTGCCGGGCGCTCCGCTCTCGCTTACAGTGCTTCGCGGCACCGAGCGGGTTGACGTAAAGGTGACGCTCGGTGACGAACCGAAATTAATGCGTGAGGCTGCGCGGAGGTATTTCGAACGGCTGGGATTTACGGCGCGGGAGTTTGTCTATGGCGATGCGATCTCGCGGCGGTTAAAAGTCGCGGACACCGCTGGCATCGTGGCGCATTTCGTCAAAGGAAACAGTCCAGTTTCCGTCGCCGGTTTACGCATGGATGATTGGATTAAGGAAATCGACGGAGTGGAGCCCAAGTCGTTTGCCGAGGCGGTGGAGAAACTCGCCGCGATCCAAGCGGATGCGGCGCGTACGGAGTTTGTCCTGCTTGTGGGGCGCGCCGGCGAAACCGCCGTGCTCCGCGTAAAACTCAAATAACTTATTTCCCCTAAACATGTTCACCGGCATAGTCGAAGAAACCGGCCACGTCGTGGCCTTCACCCAGCACGCCGCCTCGTGGCGTCTGCAAATCGCGGCACGTGCCGCGCTCCAAAACGTTGCGTTGGGCGATAGCATTGCGGTCAACGGTTGTTGCCTCACTGTCGTCGAGTTCGACGCGCAGTATTTGTATTTTGATGTGTTGGAGGAGACGCGGCGTCTCACCAATTTTTCTGCGCTGGCGACGGGCGCCTTAGTGAATCTCGAGCGTAGTTTGCGCTTTGATGGAAAAATAGGTGGCCATTTTGTCTCTGGCCACATCGACGGGCAGGGCCTGATTGAGGTTCTTGAAGTCCGAGGCAAGGACACGTACCTGCGGGTCCGCGTCCCGGCTGGCGCTGGCCGCTATCTCATTCATAAAGGCAGTATTGCTATCGACGGTATGTCGTTGACCTTGGCCGAAGTGGAAGGTGATAGCTTCGCGGTTTGGCTGATTCCGACGACCTTGGCGTTGACTAACATCCGTACACGTCGAGCTGCAGAGCGGGTAAATTTGGAATTCGACTTACTGGGCAAGTATGTGGAAAAACTTCTGAATATTCGCTCAAGCTGACCTGCCTTAATGCGCACCGCCCTTAATGCCCTCACCGACGAGCTTCGCCGGCTCAAAACGACCGGGATCAAATCCGTCAGCGTTTCTGAGGCGAGTTTGTTGGCCTTACGGGCAGTGATTCGTGGTCGGCAAAGCTCAAGTGCAGTGGCGGGCAAGGTGGCCGCACCAGAGCGACCGATCGCAGTTCCGCCGATGCCGGTGGCCAAGCCTAAGGTGGTTGAGCCCAAATTGCCCCCGCCGCCCGTGGTGACGTTGCCCGCGGGCGACAAGGCCGGACGCTGGGCGGCATTGGTGGCGGCCGCACAGACTGATCCCGTGGCGCTCGCTCACGTACCGCCGGGCAAAAAAATCGTTTGCGGGACGGGCAATCTTGATGCGCGAATTTTGTTTATCGGTGATGCCCCAGGCTTGGAAGAAGAGTCGGAAGGTGAACCCTTTGTCGGTCCGTCCGGCCAGTTACTCTCGAAGATGATCGGCGCGATGGGGCTCAAGCGGGCCGAGGTTTACCTCGCTAGCCTGATGACCTGGCGCCCGGATGCGACGGTGCCGGCCGCCGCGGGGCAAATCGGCCATCGCGGGCCGACGGACGAAGAGATGCGTTATTGCCTGCCGTATCTGCGCGCGCAGATCGAGATCGTGCAACCGACCTTACTCGTCGCCCTCGGCTCGAGTGCGGCGCAAGGTTTGCTGGGGAGCAACACGTTCAAAGCCCTCGGCGAGGTCCGTGGTGAATGGCGGGAATTCGCGGCCCGTCCGCTCATGGTAACGTACCACCCGAGCTATATCTTGCGCAATCAGAGTAACCGCTCGAAGCGCATGATTTGGGAAGATTTGTTAAAAGTGATGGAGCGTGCCGCGCTGCCGATCTCCGAAAAACAACGCGCTTTCTTTTTGTAAAAAAATAACATGAAACCACGCGCTCTGCGTCTTTGGTTCTGGCTCAGTAGTCTAGCGATCTTGTCGCCTCTGCAGGCAAGTGATGCGCCGTTCGACTTCGATGCGCTGCGCTACCGAGCCAAAATGCTTTCGGCTAAACCGTACGTCGCGCGCCCCAGTCGTGTACCGGAAAAACTCCGCCAGCTGACGTACGATCAGTACCGTGACATCCGTTTTAATCCTGCGCAGTCACTCGGTCGTCGCGAGGGATTGCCGTTTCAACTCCAGTTTTTTCATCCGGGGTTTATTTTTGATAAGACCGTCCAAGTCTCTGAGTTGAAAAACGGCTTCGAGACGCCGGTAGCTTTTTCGTCGCAGTTTTTTGATTACGGAAAAAATCGTCTCGGTGATATTCCGGCCACGATTGGTTTTACCGGTTTCCGAATGCTATATCCGCTAAATACCGCGAGCGACGAACTCGGCGCATTTCAGGGAGCGAGTTATTTTCGGCTGCTGAGTCAAAAAGCCGTTTACGGTCTTTCTGCGCGCGGCTTAGCGATCAACACCGGTGATCCCGCCGGCGAGGAGTTTCCGATTTTCGAGGAATTTTGGGTGCAGCGCTCGGACCCTGAGGCGAAAGAGTTGGTGCTTTTTGCGCTGCTCGACAGTCCGAGCGTCGCGGGCGCGTACCGTTTTGTGATCCGGCCTGGCGCCACGACCGTTGCGCAGGTCAAAGCCGTGCTTTACGCACGCACCACCATCAAGACTTTGGGCATCGCGCCGCTGACCAGTATGTTTTGGCACGGTGAAAATACGACCACGTCGACCGGTGATTTTCGCCCCGAAGTGCATGACTCCGACGGTTTGCTCGTGAACCACAGTGGCGGTGAATGGCTTTGGCGGCCGCTTACAAATCCGGAAAAAATTCGCACTGTGGCCTTCGGCGATCAAAATCCGCGCGGTTTCGGTTTACTGCAGCGCGATCGCAAATTTTCCAGTTACGAAGATCTTGAAGCCAATTATCACTTGCGTCCCACCGCCTGGGTCGAGCCGGTCGGCTCTTGGGGCGCGGGATCCGTGCGCTTGGTCGAATTGCCAACGCCGGACGAGACCAATGACAACATCGTGGCCTTCTGGGCGCCTGATGTTTTGCCGCCCGTCGGCGAGCCCATCGAGTTTGAATACCGGCTTAATTGGGCGCTCGACCAGATCCGCCCCCCGGCCGGTTTTACCGTCGCGACTCGTCGGGGTCGTTCCAAAACGCATGAACCAGATCTCGAGCGTTTTATCCTCGATTTCGACGGCCCTTATCTCGGCAAACGCGGTCCCGATCCTGACATCGAGGCGGTCGTTTCCGCTGGCGATGGCGCCACGGTCACTTATTCGACCGTCCAAAAAAACCCGCATAACGGCACGTGGCGCGTTGCGTTCGGCTTACGCCCCGATGGCACTGGCCGGCCGGTGGAGTTGCGCTGTTTTCTGCGCAAATCGCCGCATGTGCTGACCGAAACGTGGACGTACCTTTGGCAACCGTGAGCGATTCTAGGCCGATTCTCTTACCGGGCGAGTTTCGCCCGAAGACAGGCACCATGGAGTCGTGGAACGCCGCGTATGTTCGCGTCGAAGATTATCTACGCGCGCACCGAATCCACAACCGCCTTCATCAGAGTCGCCTCATTCAAGACATTTTGGAACGCGCCGCCCTCCGCCATGCCGTGCAATCGTTGCTCGATCCCACGACGTTGGCGGCGGAAGAAACGGAAGCGTTGATGGATTCGTGGTTCGGCAAGGTTCTCGTCAAGGACAGCGCTCCGCATGAACGAATTGCAATCGAGGGCCGCGTGGCTTTGCTGCTAAGCGATGGCTCGCAGAAATGGCCCTACGCTTTTTTAGACGAGCAAAACATTCCCGCTGAATTTGCGGCTGCGTTGCGCGCCAGTTCCATCCAGGCGGGGCCGGACATGGTGGTTTCGAGCATGGTGCCGCGCCCTATAGATCTCGGGCCTATCACGGAAGCGGCGGGCGAGACGCTGGAGCGTTTCGAAAAATGGCCGATTCTGCGCACGCTGCTGCTGTGGTTGGTTTTTGTAGCCGTGTTATCCGGACTGTTCTACGCGACGCGCTGATTACCCATGCCTATTTTTTTTAAGAAACCGATGACAACGCAGCGGCTTAATCGCCGTCGATTCGTGTTTTTTTCATCGATTTTCCTTCTTACGAGTTTGGCGACATGGTTCATGGCCGACTTGCTTTGGCGTGATGGCATCAGCGGCTTGGAAATGGTGCTACTTGGTTTGTTCGTGGTTTTGTTTGCGCACATCGCGACGGGATTTTGTACGGCGATCGTGGGCTTCTACGTTTTGAATCGCGGGGGCGATAGTTGCCGTATCACGGCCACAATTCCCGATGGCGAGGAACCGCTTCTCGCCTCGACGGCAATTGTCATGCCGGTGTTTAACGAAGATGTGAGCCGCGTCTTTGAAGGCTTGCGCGTGATTTACCGCTCGATGCAGGAGACCAAGAAACTCGAGCATTTCGATTTTTTTATCCTGAGCGATTCCAACCGGCCCAACCAGTGGATTCAGGAGGAGGTGGCCTGGGTTGAGTTGTGCAAACAGGTCGGAGGTTTTGGAAAAATCTTTTACCGTAAACGCCGTCATCAAATTAATAAAAAGGCCGGTAACGTGGCAGATTTTCTCCGACGTTGGGGTAAGAATTATCGTTACATGGTGGTGTTAGATGCGGACTCGATCATGACGGGGCGAGCCTTGGTGCAACTGGTGGCGTTGATGGAAAAAAACGCACAGGTGGGTATCATGCAGACCGCGCCGCGTATCGTGTATGGCGAGACCTTGTACGCTCGGTTACAATCGTTCGCGAGTCGGCTTTATGGCCCGCTGTTTCTCGCTGGACTCAACTACTGGCAGCAGCATGACGGCAACTATTGGGGGCATAATGCGATTATCCGCATCCAGCCTTTTATCGATCATTGCGCATTGCCGGATTTACCGGGCAGCGAGCCGTTTGGCGGCCGGATCCTGTCGCACGATTTTGTTGAAGCCGCTTTGATGCGCCGCGCAGGTTGGGAAGTATGGCTAGCCGGCGAGATCGAGGGAAGTTTTGAGGAAGGTCCGCCGACGTTGATTGATAGCGCCAAACGGGACCGGCGCTGGTGTCAGGGTAACATGCAGCATGCCTGGCTCTTGACGGCGCGTGGCTTCCGCCCAGCGAATCGGTTTCATTTGTTGATGGGCGTGATGGGTTATGCGTCCTCGCCCTTATGGCTGCTGTTTTTGGTGTTGAGCACGATCCATGTGTTTGGGTTGCAGGCGCACCCGTTGCCTGGCGGTGGCCTCCGCCCGCAGGATATGACCTCCGTATTCGGATTTTTATTGGAAGTACCGGAGGCGTTATCGTTGTTTGTTTTTACGATGCTGCTGTTGTTCTTGCCCAAGCTCGTAAGCGTGGTGCTCACGTTAGGTAATCCGGAATTGCTCGTGCGTTTTGGCGGTGCGGTGCGGTTGACGTTGAGCGCGATTATCGAAACGGCGGTCTCGGCTTTATTGGCTCCGATCAACATGTTGTTTAACGCTAAATTCGTGATCTTCACGTTGCTGGGGCAAGGGGTGGGTTGGGTGACGCAACAGCGCGCGGGTGAGGAAGACGGGACGGATTGGCGAGAGGCCATCATCACGCACGGAGGGCATACAATCTTTGGTCTGATCTGGGGCGTGAGTTCTTACATCATTTCGCCGGCGTTTTTTTGGTGGTTGAGTCCCGTCTTGGCCGGGTTGACGGCGTCGATCCCGCTTTCGATTTTTTTGAGCAAGGCCAGTTTTGGACGCAATGCTCGCGAGCTGGGCGTTTTTCTCACTCCGGAGGAAACTCATCCGCCGTATGAGCTGAAGCGTCTGCAACAAAACCTCGCCGAGTGCTACCGGCATCTGCCCCCGTTTGAACCGCTGCGGGTGGATTATGGGCTGATGCAGGCGGTGCTGGATCCTTATGTGAATGCCATGCACGTTGCCTTGTTGCGCCAGCGTCGTCCAAGCGAGGAAGCGCGAGAGTGGTTCGCGGTCTTGCGTCTGCGTTTGCTGCATGAAGGTCCGGCCAAATTTACGGCCAAAGAAAAAATGGCGCTGCTGCTCGACGCCGAATCGATGATCTGGCTGCACCGCGAGTTGTGGAGTTCGCCGGCTGAGGTCATCGCGGAATGGTGGCGACTCGCGATGCGCCAGTATAACGTGCTCACACTGGCCCCCACTACGGCGTTGTACCGTTGAAAGGTGGGACTTAGGCCGAGAGTATAGGCCGAGGAGTTGACGCTGGGGGTTCCTTCTTTCTAGTTCGTTCACTTTCCTCGGTTATTTAATTTAAAACATACCCTCTTCTTGATGATCGCGTGGCTGATTTTCTTTTCCCGGTTATGGGCCTGCGGTTGGGTGAGCGGCGGCCGGAGGTTCTAATATGGAAACTAAGGTCCGCGTCACGGGTTTGCGTAAACGCTACGGTGCGATCGAAGCGTTGCGTGGCGTCGATTTCACACTCCAAGCCGGTCAAATTTTCGGTCTACTAGGTCCTAACGGTGCGGGCAAAACCTCAACCCTCGAGTGTGTGTTGGGTTTGCGGGAACCGGATGCGGGGACCGTGGAGATTTGCGGTCTGGATGCGCTTCGGTTTCCGCGGGAAGTGAAACGTAAAATCGGAGTCGCGCTGCAATCGACTGCGTTGCAAGACAAGATTACGCCCCGCGAAGCACTCAATTTATTCGGTGCGTTTTACCCTGAGCCTGAGCCTACGCTCCGTTTGCTTGAGCGCTTTGATCTGGTAGCTAAAGCGGACGCGGCGTTCGAGTCGTTATCCGGCGGACAACGGCAACGTCTGGCGTTGGCCTTGGCATTTGTGCATCGCCCCGAGGTAGTCATTCTCGATGAGCCTTCCACGGGCCTCGATCCGCAGGCGCGCCACGAATTGCACGCTGAGATCCGGCGCATGAAGTGCGACGGCTACACGGTGTTGCTGTCCACTCACCAGTTGGATGAGGCCGCGGCGTTGTGTGATCGAGTCGCGATCATCGACCAAGGGCGAATCGTCGCGACCGGTACGCCGCATGAACTGGTGGCAAGCGCGGCTAGCGGCCAAGCCGTCAGGTTCACCGCTTCGCAGCCCATTGATCCAGCGTCGCTGAATCGGATCCCTGGGCTGCGCGCGTTGCGCAGCGAGGGATTGTCGGTGTATTTCGAAACCGACGAGGCGGCACCGGTCGTGACGGCGCTGATGGTACTGCTTGCGGCTCAAGGAGCGACGCTGTGGGAGCTCGAGGTTAAGCGCTCTTCCCTCGAAGATGTCTTCCTCAAACTCACGCGTCCGGAAAATAAGTCGATGATCCATCTCGCATGAACGGACTACGCGAACATCTCGGGCAGTCGCTTCGGCTGCATTTTAGAAATCGGATGGCGCTGTTGTACGGTTATCTGTTTCCGCTGATTTTTCTCGTGGCGTTCTGGGTGCTGTATCGGCATGAAAAAATTCCGTTGATTCGCCACATGGGCGAGTTGTTGACGGTGAGCGTGCTCGGTGGCGCGTGCTTTGGTTTACCGACGACGTTGGTGAGCGAGCGCGAACGTGGCGTGTGGCGGCGTTACCGGCTCACGCCTTTGCCCACGTGGGCCTTCGTGGTGAGCACCGCGCTCGCGCGCTATGTGATTATTTTGAGCGCTGGGGCCTTGCAGCTCGGGCTCGCTTTGAGTTTGGGCATGCCGCTTCCGGCGCATCCCTTGGATCTCTGGGTTGCGTTCACCGTGGTCTCCTTTGCGTTCATTGGGTTGGGACTCGTGCTGGCGATGTTAGCCGATAACGTGCCGGCGGTGCAGGCGCTGGGGCAGTGTATCTTTTTGCCGATGCTGATCATTGGCGGGGTCGCGGTTCAACTGGCTAGTCTGCCGACGTGGGCGCAACATGTATCGGCTTTTTTCCCGGGACGTTATGCGGTCGAGGCTTTGCAAGCGTGCGTCGCCGGCGTCGGCCTCGAGTCGATTGGTTTTTGTCTGCTGGCGTTGGCCTTGATCGGCGTGGCCGGTTGCAGTGCAGGGGCCAAATTATTTCGTTGGGATGCCGCGCAGCGCTTTGCGGCCAGTAACGGCAAACTGTGGTTGGTGCCCGTGCTTGGCGCATGGCTCGCGGTGGGTTTATTAGCGGAGGTGCGGGATCGCATCGCGGTCTCAATCGACGGGGCTACGGTCGCCGCACCCGTGGCTACGATGCCCGCGCCGTTACCGTTACCGCCTTGGACAAAAATTACCGCCAAGGATGTCGCCGCGCTCGATTTCCGTGTACCTTCGGATGGCGGCGTGGTCTCGCCGTTTGCCGGGCCGGAGGAAGAGGCGTCCGATTACACCAAGGATGAAGTCGAGGCTGTGAGGCAGGGGTTGTTGACGTGGCGACCTGGTCTCGAGGGCGACGATGTGCAACGCGTGCGTAATTTGGTCTGCGTCGCAGCCGTGCCGGATTCGATTCAACAACCTGTGGAGCGTTATCTTCCGCCCGTGGTGTTGAGTCATCTGCAGGAGATTTATCCCAAGGATAAATTGATCAAAATTTTAACGTGGATCGTGCTTCATCCCGAGGACGGGAGCGTGATCGATTCGATTGCCGACTTGGGCGTCCAAGGTACCGCCGGTGATCCTGCCGTCGTGCGCGAGCGCTCCTATCTTTACTCCATTAAATTTATCCTGCGCATCACGGGGCGCATTGATCGCTGAGGTTTGAGCGCGCCGCACTCGTCGGCCGACTCGATTTTCAGTCTCGCTGTCGGGCGGCTGTGTGATTGCGCTTACTCCTTCACCCCAAAGATGTACTCCGCCATCACTGTTTCACTCGTGCCCGAGGCCAAGGGTGGTCCTTTCGTTTATTGGTCGGGCTTGACCGAGGCGTGTGCGGATGCTGCCGCAGTCGGTTTTGAGGCGATCGAGATTTTCCCGCGCGGCGCCGACGGGTTTGATCGCGCAGCGCTGACGAAATTACTTCGCCAACACTCTCTCAAACTCGCGGCTATGGGCACGGGCGCAGGTTGGGTCGTCCACAAGCTCTCGCTGACTCATTGCGACGCCGCGGTCCGTCTACGCGCGCGGGAATTTATCCGGAGCATCATTGATCTGGCCGGCTCTTTCGATGCCCCGGCGATTATCGGTTCCATGCAGGGTCGTTGGGAGGGCGAAGTGACGCGGGCCCAAGCTTTGGCTTGGCTCGCCGAAGCGTTGGAAGACCTCGGCGCGCATGCGGCGACCCACGGCGTGCCGCTGCTTTATGAGCCACTTAATCGCTACGAGACCAATCTGATCAACCGTGTTGGCGAAACCGCCATCTGGCTCCGGACATTGCGCACGAAAAATATCCGTATCCTGGCCGACTTGTTTCACATGAACATAGAAGAATCCGATCTGGCCGCCACCTTGCGCGATGCCGGTTCGTTGATTGGCCATGTGCATTTCGCCGATTCCAATCGTCGCGCCATCGGCTTCGGCCACACGGCCATCGCTCCGGTCATCCTCGCGCTGCGCGAGATCGGATACACCGGCGCACTCTCTGCGGAAATTCTTCCACTACCTGACGCCGCAACGGCGGCCCGACAGACCTTGCTCTCGTTTCAACGCGCCTTGGCTTCATCCTGAAATTCTGAATCATGCTCAAGACTACCCTGACTCATCCGGACATCCTGCGGGTCCTCGCGCGCGCGGGGCATCACTCGAAAATACTCATCGCCGATGGGAACTACCCGGCTTCCACTAAGCGTGGGCCGCACGCCGAGATCATTTCGCTCAATCTCTCGCCCGGTGTTGTCACGGTCGCGCAGGTCTTGCGCGCAATCTTGAGCGCGGTTCCCGTTGATCACTGCCAGACGATGGGCATCCCGGCCGATGACTCCTATGCCCAGAAAGGCGAACCGCCTGTTTGGAACGAGTTTCGCGCTGTGCTCGCTGAGGCAGGTTCTTCGCTGCAACTCGAGCCGATACTGAAATGGGATTTCTACCAACACGTCGAAAGTCCCGATCACGTGCTCACCATCCAGACCGCCGATCAATCCCTGTGGGCCAACGTCCTGCTCACGATGGGCTGCCGCACTGTATAATCTGTACGATTAATTTCTCCTATCTTCGTCTATGCAAACCCGTCGCCTCGGAAACACCGATCTTCACCTGCCAGTTCTCAGTTTCGGCGCCAGCTCCCTCGGCGCCGAGTTTCGAAACGTTACCCTCGACGAAGCACTCAGCAGCGTGCGCGTCGCATTGGAGTGCGGACTTAACTTTATCGATACATCTCCCTTTTATGGACGCGGTATGAGCGAGGTGCTCCTTGGGATCGCGCTTAAAGGCGTACCGCGCGAAAGCTACACGCTATGCACCAAACTCGGCCGCTACGACTTGGCGCATTTTGACTTCTCAGCCAAACGTGTTGCCGAGAGCGTTGATGTTTCCCTGCACCGCCTCGGTACCGATCACCTTGATATCATTCTCTGCCACGACATCGAGTTTGTGCCTATGCAGCAGATCGTCGACGAGACGATCCCGGCCTTGCGGAAAATCCAGCAAGCCGGCAAAGCCCGCTACATCGGCTTCAGCGGTTATCCGATGAAGATTTTTAAATTTATCCTTGAGCAGACCCATGTCGATTGCGTCCTGAGTTATAACCAATACACGCTGCAAAACACGCGCTTCCTCGACGAAGCTGTCCCTTACTTGAAGGCCAAAGGTGTAGGTGTCATGAATGCCGGTCCTTTCAGCGCGCGTCTACTCACTCAAGCGCCGTTGCCCGCGTGGTTGAAAGAGCCCGAGTCCGTGAAAGCCGCCGCTAGGGCCGCAGCCGCGCACTGCGCTAGCAAGGGTGTGGATATCGCCCAACTCGCGCTACAGTTCTCCATCGCGCATTCTGATATCTCCACGACGGTTTCCGGTAGCGCCAATCCTACCAACATCCGCAACTGGGCCAAATGGGCCGCTGCGCCGATTGATCCGCAGTTGCTCGCCGAGGTGCAGGCGATCTTCGCACCGGTCCACAATCTCGGCCACCGCGAAGGTCTGCCCGAAAACAACTAACTCGTTTTTCAATCCCGCCGCGCCGCCCCGCCCATGAAAGCCATCCAACTCGAAAAACCCCAATCGTTCCGCCCGCTCGACATTGCTGAGCCGGCCGCACCCGCCGCGGGCGAGGTCTTGGTGCGCATCCATCGCGTGGGCATCTGCGGCACCGATCTCGGCGGCTATTTAGGGAAAATGCCGTTTTATTCTTATCCGCGCATTCCCGGCCATGAGCTCGGCGTCGAGGTACTCAAAGTAGGCGAGGGGGTCGTAAACGTTCAACCCGGTGATCGTTGCGCGGTCGAACCCTACTTGAATTGCCAGAAATGTTACTCCTGCCGGCGCGGACTCACCAATTGCTGCGCCACTAACCAGACGCTCGGGGTCATGTGCGACGGCGGCCTTTGCGAACGAATGATTCTGCCTGCGCGCAAACTGCATGTCTCGCGTAAACTCAGCTACGATCAACTCGCCCTCGTCGAGACGCTCGCTATCGGTTGCCATGCGGTTGACCGCGCCCGCGTCCAAGCCGGTGAAAACGTCCTCGTGATCGGCGCTGGCCCCATCGGGCTTTCCGCGATCGAGTTTGTGAAAGTGGCCGGCGCGACCTGCATTGTCCTCGATACGAACGAAGCCCGTCTCGCTTTCTGCCGCGAACGTCTCGGCGTTCCTCACACCTTGGTCGCCCGCGGCGACGGCTCCGAGCTCCCCGAACTTGCTGCCCTCACAAATGACCAGTTGGCCGACGTTGTGATCGACGCTACCGGCAGTAATAAATCCATGAGCCACGCGCTCAACTACTGCGCATTCGGGGGTCGCCTCGTGTACGTTGGTATCACGCAACAAGAGCTTTCTTTTCCGCAAGCCCCCGCGATGCACCGCCGCGAGCTCACGATTATGGGTTCGCGCAACGCGCACTCGCGCGACTTCGCCCGCATCATCGCTCTCATTGAGGACGGCTCCATCGACACCGCGCCTTGGATCACGCATCGCGCACCGTTTGCCGAGATGATCGCCGCGTTTCCTTCGTGGTTAAAACCCGAGAGCGGCGTGATCAAAGCGATGGTTTCTCTCACCTGAGCTTGCCCGCGCGGCCTCGTTCGCGCCGCCCCCTCCAGCGCTCGGGTGGTACCGACCCTTCGGCGTTTCCGCCAAGATACGCTCAATCCTGAGCAAGATGCGCCGCGCCCCGCGGTCTGCTCGCTGGTATCCTCTCCTTGTCCGGCGAGAATGCTCTCAGCCCTAACCTAGAAGGAAATTAACATGCTTAAAAAATACACCGTCGAATACAGCCAACAGTTCCGCAAACATCACCCTCCGGAACATCATAGTTATTTCACCGACGATCCCATCGCGTGCGAGGAATTCATCGAAGAACTTCTTGCGCGCGGCATGGGCCTCCACGCCATCAAGCACGACGGCGCCGATTTACCCAAAGTCGATTTCGACCGCATGGTTAAAATCGCCGCCAGTGAGGCTGCCGCCAAACTGATCTGTCATTCCCTCAATATCAAAGCCGACGAGGTGCGTCATCGTTTTGGTTTCGTCGCCTGATCTCTCCACTCAGCCTCACCGCGCCACTTTTGGCCCGCGCGGGGAGGTTTGAGCTCGTTTTTGGTGCTGATCCAGCCCGGTTTGAGGCTCACTGAGCTCGCCGGTGTCCGGCGGTTTACGTCCTTTTAGCGCGGATAGGGTCGGGGAGGTTATTCTCGTATCAGGAAATCAAGATATGTTGATATTCAGCTTGCCTGAGGGAAAGGGAACGCCTTTGTTCATCTTCTCTATCCCTATGGCTAATACATTTGTTTTCTCCTCCGAGTCCGTTGGTGAAGGTCACCCGGACAAAGTCGCCGATCTCATCTCCGACAGTATCCTCGATGCTTGCTTGGCTTTTGATAAGACCAGCCGCGTCGCCTGCGAGACGTTCGTTAAGTCCAATGTCGTCGTGATCGGTGGTGAAATCACCATCCCGAAGCTTCAGGACAAAAAGACCGGCAAGACTAAGCCGATCGATGAGGCTTTCAACGTCGAGAAGGTTATTCGCGATGCCATTCGTCACATCGGCTACACTAACGACGACGACGTCTTCCACGCTGACTCTGTTTTCATCAACAACTACCTTACCGCCCAGTCCGCCGACATCGCCCAAGGCGTCGACGCCAAGAAGGCCGAAGGTAAAAAGACCGCCGAGCAAGGCGCTGGCGACCAAGGTCTGATGTTCGGCTTCGCTGCGGACGAGACCGAGGAATTGATGCCCGCTCCGATTATCTTCGCTCACCGCCTCGGCCGCGAGCTCACCAAGATCCGCAAGAGCGGCAAAGTGAAATGGCTTCGCCCCGATGCGAAGTCCCAAGTCTCCGTTCGCTACGTCGACGGCGTGGCCACCGAGATCGTCAACGTCGTCATCTCCACGCAGCACACCGCTGATGTCGCGCACAAGACCATCGAGTCGTTCCTCATCAAGAACGTCATCAAGAAGGTCCTCCCCGCCAAGCTCCTCACCAAGAACACCGAGTTTCTCATCAACCCCACCGGCAAATTCGTTATCGGTGGCCCGCAAGGCGACTCCGGCCTCACTGGCCGCAAGATCATCGTCGATTCCTACGGCGGTTGGGGTCGCCACGGTGGCGGCGCCTTCTCCGGCAAAGATCCGTCCAAGGTCGACCGCTCCGCTGCCTACATGGGCCGCTGGGTCGCCAAGAACATCGTCGCCGCTAAGCTCGCCAAACAGGTCGAGGTCCAGTTCGCCTACGCGATTGGCCACCCGAACCCCGTGAGCGTCTACGTCAATACGTTCGGCACCGGCGTTATCTCCGACGAGATCATCACCACCGCCATCCAGCAGGTGTTCAGCTTCAAGCCTGCCGCCATCGTCAAGCAGCTCAACCTGCTGCGTCCGATCTACCGCGAGACGACCAACTACGGTCACTTCGGCAAGACCGGTCTCCCCTGGGAAAATACCAACAAAGTGGCCGCCCTCAAAGCCGCCGTCAAAGCCCTCACCAAGTAATCCTCCTCTTTAATCGCGCTCACCCGCACTCTACTCATGGCTAAATCCTCTCCCGCAAAATCCAAAGGCGACTTCCACGTCAAAGACATCACCCTCGCTGATTGGGGTCGCAAAGAACTCAACGTCGCCGAGCACGAAATGCCTGGCCTCATCTCGCTCCGTAAGAAATACGGCGCCAAGAAGCCCCTGAAGGGCGTCCGCATTACCGGTTCGTTGCACATGACGATCCAGACCGCCGTGCTCATCGAGACGCTCGTCGAGCTCGGTGCCGATGTCCGCTGGGCCTCCTGCAATATCTTCTCTACTCAAGACCACGCCGCCGCGGCTATCGCCAAAGCCGGCATTCCGGTCTTCGCTTGGAAGGGCGAAACCCTCGAGGAATATTGGGATCTCACCTGGAAAGCCGTCAGCTTCCCCGGCGGCAAGGGCCCACAAATGGTCGTCGACGATGGCGGCGACGTCACGCTGCTCCTCCACAAGGGCTACGAGCTCGAGCAGGGTAGCGACTGGGTCAACTCCGCCTCCGGTTCTCATGAAGAGCAGGTCATCAAAAACCTCCTTAAGAAAATCTCTAAAACCCAAAAGGGTATCTTCACTGCTATGGTCAAGGAATGGCGCGGCGTCTCCGAAGAGACCACCACCGGCGTCCACCGCCTCTACCAGCTCCACGAGCAGGGCAAGCTCTTGGTCCCCGCCATCAACGTCAACGACTCGGTCACCAAGTCCAAGTTCGACAACCTCTACGGCTGCCGCGAATCCCTCGCCGACGGCTTGAAGCGCGCCACCGATACCATGATCGCCGGCAAGGTCGCCTGCGTCTGCGGCTACGGCGATGTGGGCAAAGGCTCTGCCTTCTCCCTCAAGGGCTTCGGCGCTCGCGTCATCGTCACTGAGATCGACCCCATCAACGCCCTCCAGGCCGCCATGGAAGGCTTCGAGGTCAATACCCTCGAAAGCACCCTCGGCGTCGCCGATATCTACGTTACCACCACCGGTAACAAAGACATCATTACCCTTGAGCACATGGCCAAGATGAAGGATCAGGCCATCGTCTGTAACATCGGCCACTTCGACAACGAGATCCAAGTCGATCGACTCTACAACGCCAAGGGTGTGAAGCGCGTCACCATCAAGCCACAATACGATCTGTTCACCTTCCCTAACGGCAAGAGCATCTACCTGCTCGCCGAAGGCCGCCTCGTGAACCTCGGTTGTGCCACCGGCCACCCGTCCTTCGTGATGTCCGCCAGCTTCACCAACCAGACGCTCGCTCAACTCGATCTCTGGAAGAACCGCGACACCTACAAGGCTGGCGTCTACCGTCTGCCGAAGCACCTCGACGAAGAAGTCGCCCGCCTCCACCTCGAGCGTATCGGCGTCAAGTTAACCGTCCTCTCCAAGTCGCAAGCCGAATACCTCGGCGTTCCTGTCAGTGGTCCGTACAAGGCGGACCATTACCGCTACTAAAAAAAGCGACCTTCCGCCGGCGCCCCGCGCGCCGGCCGGAGGACAAGAAAATAGCTCCTCTTACAAAGCGCCGCCCTCGAGGTCGGCGCTTTTTTTTAGCCCACGCCCCTGGCTCGCGCGGGGACTCAGCTCCCGTCGGGCTTTAGTGCCGTCGCCTGCGGGCTCGCTGGTATCACGAAGCTCGCCACCGCATCCGGCCGCGCCGGATCAAACTCCGCCACCTCCGCCAAAATATGTTTCGCCAGCGGTAAGCCCGCCGCCCGCACGCCCGCCACGATGCACTGCGCTAGCTCGTAGCTGCCGTAATTGTTGTGGTGCGTCCCATCCTGAAACGCCGCGCCGATCTGCGCGGGCCCCAGCGCTTCATACAGTCGCCCACTCATCGCGTGCAGATCGATCATCGCCACGTGCTCCGCCGCCGCCAGCGCCCGCACTGCTGCTGGATATTCCCCGAGTGTGTTTTGGATCTTCCCTGCCGCATCCAAGCTCTTCCGGTGCATCGAGGTCACCAGCACCGGAATCCCGCCTGCCGCCCGTGCCGCCACAACGAATCTTCTCATATCCGCCTGGTACGTTGTAAACGCGCCCACGCCTTCGCCCTTTTCCTTCATGTCGTTGTGCCCGTATTGTAAAAACAGATAATCCCCCTGCCGCAGCGTGCTTAGGACTTTGTCGAGCCGGCGCGCGCCGAGCGAGCTCCGCAGGGATTCACCCGACTCCGCGTGATTCGCTATGACCACGCCCGTATCAAAAAAACGCGGCAACATCTGGCCCCAGCTATTCCACGGCTCCTTGGGTTGATCGCACACGGTCGAATCCCCTAGTAAATACACGGTAACTGCATCGCTGAGCGGTGTGATTTCGATCGAGTTTACCACGGGCCGCGGTCCATTGAACTCCAGTGTGAGCTTATCATCCCAGTTCACAAATTCTGTCGTGAGCTCGCGCTCCTTTAGACGGACCTTGGCCCCGTCGCCAAATTGCGGTGTGCGCACATTTACGTTAAACGAGCGCGATGTAGCCTCACTCGGCGCCGTCCGCACGCTCTCGAGCATCAATCGCCGCAGTTCTGCCTTGATCGTCGTGTCGCTCGCCGCCGCGCTGCCTCCTAGCGCCACCCGCACGCGGTAGCTGCCCTCCGGCACTTTAACGGAAAACAAAAAAGGCCGCTCACTTGTCAGGCCGCCGCCCTTGTCCGCGAGCTTGGCCGACGAGCCTGGTTCAAAACCATAGCCCCGCGCTGCCGTGTAAAGTTCTTCTGGTGTGACCCGCACCGCATCTGCTGCTGCTGGGGCCTCGCCAAACGCAAAACGCCACGACTTAGCTGGCGCCGCCGCCAAGCTTAGTTGTAACGCTAGAAACACCAAAACAACCCGGCCCAAACCGGAAAGCGAAGACGACATAGGAAAAAGGGGGTAGGGAATTAACTCTCGCCGACGTTGTGCGTGCGACCCCCGAGCGCAAAGCCCCGCCGCTCTGACGGTCAGACTGTGCGTAGACATTAAACTCTTAGACCTATTGCGGGTTATTGGTTGCTCAATTCTTTAACTCAAAGTGGCGCGTAGGCTTTGGTGCATTTTAGTGACTTCAGCGTAGGGGTCGTAGTCTTTGCGGCCCATGGAAAGCGTCTCTATGGGCACGTATCCGCGGTAGCCAGACGCCCGGATAATCGCCACTAGGCGCTTCATATCAACGGCGGGCGACTTGAGCGTACTCTGCATGGTTTCTTTGATCTGCCAGTTGACCGCGTAAGGGGCCATGACCGCGATATCGGCGTAGGGATCGTTGGAGAGGTATTTGCCGGTGTCGACGAGCGCGGCGCACCACTCGTGATCGACTCGGCGCAGGAGGCTGAGGTGCTCGGCTCCGGTGCGGATAAAGTCTCCGTGATTCTGGACGGCGACGATGACGCCAAACTTCTGGCCGTGCACGGCACACTCGCGGAGGGCGTCGGCCATCCAGGTCTCGACTTGATCGCGCGGGGTGTTGGCGGAGGCTTGTTGCCAGGTCTTGAAGGGTGGTTGCGCATCGGCGAAGGCGCGGACGGTGGGGGCGCCGAGGCGAGCGGCGACTTCGATCCAGGCTTTGAGGCGGGCGATGCCCTCGGCGCGGGTGGAGGGATTGGCGGCGGTGAAGTCGTTGCGCACACCGGTCCCGCTGATATCGAGGCCGAGGTTGAAGGCGTGGCGTTTGAGGCGGAAGAGGTAACTATCGGTGGGAGGCTGCGGGTAGCCTTCGAAGAAGTAGCCGGTGAGGTCGACGGCATCGAAGCCGAGCTTGGCGGCGAAGTCGCAGACTTGGAAGAGGTCTAGGCCTAGGCTGGGGTCTTTGGCGTGAGCGGTGAGGAGATCGGAGAAGGAGTAGGCGTTGAGGGAGGTGCGCAGGTGGGAACCGCTGTGGCGGGGGATGGGCTGCGTGGCGGCGCGGAGGGAGGAAGCACTCGCGGCGGCGAGGGGTAACAAGGCCGAGGTGGCGAGAAAACGACGACGGCTAAGGGTGGGACGGAACGGGGTAGGATTCATGGGTAGATTAGAAAAAAGGAATTCAACCCCGCGGGGCAATCTCGCGCTGCGCGTGGGCTCACCCATAAGCGCGGGTGACTTCGAGGTGGCAGGTGGGCGTGAAGCTGTGGCCGCGGACGGGTTCGCGGGTGTGGCCGTGTGTGAGGAGATAATGAACGCGGTCCCTCAAGCGCGGCAAAGGCTCGGCGGCGATAAGGCGCAAGCGCCCCGGCCCGCAGGGCTCAATATGCAAGAGAAGATAGTCACGGTCATCAACGCGCAGAAAGTTTTGGTCCATCCGCGCAGGTTAACCGAGCGGTTGAGACAACTGTAGGGTCAGGGCACAATATTGGCAGTGAAAGGGCCGGTGCGGGGAGTGCGCACGGGTGTAGGTTTGCGGTTGCGCTGTCGGTGGAGGCGAAGAAATTTGGTAAAACTGATGAAGTCGCTTCTCGTTACATTATTTATGGCTTTGCTGCTTGGCGGTTGTGTCGCTCCTGCGCCGATCGTGCAGCCGCGACGTGCGGCGTTTGTGGAGAGCGAGTATGCACCGTATCGCGCCAAGGGCACGGGTCGCATCGTGGGCCAGGTATTCATGAAGACGCGGTCCGGCGATGTAAAGTTGGGCGCAGGTTCTGCGGTATATCTAAATCCGCTGACCGCGCATTCAACCGAGTGGTTTGAGGCGATGATGAGCCCCATGGCGGTCTTACTTGCGCCGCCCGATGCTCGCGCGATCGAATTTTCACGCACGACCATGGCAGATGCGGGAGGCAACTTCGATTTTACGGATTTGCCGGCGGGGGAGTACTACGTGCTCTCGTCGGTTTTCTGGGAATATGCTTCTGGCCCTTCGGCTTCAAAAACAGGTGGGCGTGTTGGATTGAAGGTGAAGGTGCAATCCAATCAAACCGCGAAAGCACTTCTCACGCGTTGAGGCGTGTTCCCTAATTGGTGGGAACAACCTAGGTCTAGATTTAGAATGCGATACAGCTGCTCCCGGCCCTTCAGGACTGGTAGGAGGTCAACATTTGTTGGATTGT